>OJLL01000062.1_pt1 | contig 37446 bp, 46 predicted proteins | sample 1596941 | NCBI WGS metagenome assembly OJLL01 (sample SAMEA3904689, study PRJEB24821) | metagenome | biome: Builtin; feature: hospital; material: surface | place: USA | collected 2013-08-13 | reverse complement strand
GGGTCCTCTTGTTATTACCGTCGGCTCCAGTTGTGGCCTTGAAGGCCATAGTTGTGACGATTTCCGTCACAACTGCCCATAACCAGCTGTGGTTCTATCGGCGCAGTTGTCGGCGATACTTGCCGGGGAACAGGTTGCGGGTCATCACGGCAAGCACACCAATCGTCTGTGCAGCAACACCGCCATACCAGGCCACGATCACCCGATAATCCACCCGGCCACGCACCACACACATGTAGGCGATGATGATGCCCGTGCCGATCACCAGCGACACGATCACCATGACCACAACGACCCTGAACAGCCGATCTCGTTGGGCAAGGGCCTGCTCGCGTTCCCGGAGGTCCTGCTCACGCTCCCGGTGATCCAACGTGTCAGGCTTCAAGGATTGCGACCTGGCACCAAAATCGGCGTCAACCTGTGAATATGTGACGTCCTTGTTCAGAGACTCTGCACCATGGACACCGCGAGTGTCAGTGTCGCCCTCAGATGTCAAGGTCCAGCCCCAATGATCTGGCCCTTGTGCTCACGGCGCTGATGGACACGCCAAAGTAGTCCACCAGATCGCCACGGGTGGCACCGTGTACCTCCATGAGTTCTTCGAAGGCGGCTTGCGGCATGAGAAGGTTCGCGGCGAAATGATCCGCATACCACTCATGGGGAGTGTCAGCCTTGCCAGCGCGGCGGTCCCGGAACGTATACGCATCGTCTCTGTTACGTGTGCGCTCCACGTAGTGGCCGATTTCGTGGGCGCAGGTGAAACGTTGACGGGCCTTCGACTCGAACTGGTTGATGTAGATTTTTGCTTGTTCGTTTGCGGGGCGCACGATCAGTCCTGACGTGTCACCCAGGCGGGATAGGTATGGGGTGACACCCATTCGCCGTGCGATGACGATGGGGTCCACGGGGAAGGTGCCGTCCCAGTGTTCACGGCGAACGTTCTCGGCGTCGATCTGCGCCAAATCCTTGATGAGCATGTCTCCTCCTTCCTGTGCTGATGCAAGCATAGCCGAGCATGCTTTTTATGAGCGTCTTGCCCGCCAAATGTCTGCGAGGCGTTCCGGGGGCAGGCCGGACAGTAGTTCGGCTGCCTCGGCGTCGCTGAGGGTGTCGATCATGGCGGCGATCTGGCCGGGTGTGAGACGCCCCAGCAGGTCACCCGAAAACTCCGGGGCAGCAGTGGTGTCGCCGGTGTGCAGCTGGTCCAGGGCGGCGGCCAGTTCGCGCTGCCGCTGCGGGTCGGTGTGCTGGTAGCGCTGCCACGCGGACATCGTCGATTGACCCATCAACGTCATGGCGTCCTTGGGTCCTGCGCCCTGCCATGTCACCTGTGTGCCGAAAAAATGCCGCAGCATGTGGAACGTCACCCATCCCAGCCCTGCCTCATCGATGGCCTTGCAGTAGCGGGTGGGATGTTTCGGCTTGCCGTCCTTGTAGCGTCCGCCTCGGGTGCCGATCAGCCCGGCATGGGTGCGCATGCCGCCATCGTCGGCAGGAAACACCCAGTCATCCCGTCGTGGACCAGTCCAGCGGTCAAGATGCTGCCTAGCCTCGGCGACGAGGAAACCGGGCATGGGGACGACGCGCCGTCCTGCCTCGGATTTGGGTGCCTTGACGATCCATCGTGTTCCGGCGCGGGAGGCGGCCCGGGCCACGGTCACCGACGGGGCCTCCAAGTCGATGTCGCGGCGCTGCAGGGCAATGATCTCACCGGCGCGCAGACCACACCATGCGGCCAGCAGCACGGCAAGCCTGGTGTCGGGTGGCATGTGGTCGGCAATGGTGTCGATCTCGGCGGCGGTGGGTAGCCGCAGGTTGGTTTTGTCGCTGACCGCCCGGGATGCGCCCCTGATTTTCAGGGGGCTGGAAGGGATCAGCTCGTCATCCACGGCTGAGGCGAGCACGGAGCACACGAACGCATACACTCTGGCTCGTTGGACGGGTTTGTCTGGGCACAGCCTGCCGTACCATTCGCGCCAGTCGTTGCGTGTGGTGCCTGCCAGCGGTTCGTCGCCGATGTCACCAACGTAGTTTTTGAGGTAGCGGCGGTACTCGTGTTTCGTCGCCTCTGCGAGCGGCTGACCTTTCTTGAGGCGCGTGTCTATCCAGCGCGACGCATAGTCTCGGAAGGTGGTCGAGTCGATCCGGGTGGTTCGGCGGCGGTCGGCTGGTGGTGTCCACTCGTCTCGGTCGATGAGGCGTTGCTCGTCACACAGCCAGTCGTCTGCCAGCTTTGCCGTGGTGAAGGTGTGACCCGGGGTGTGCCAGACGCCGTTGCGTTTGTATTTGGCTGCCCATCGTTCGCGGTGCTTCCAGATGGCTCCGATGGTGGAGCGGCGTCGGAAAGTTCTGGTTCGGCTCATTGCACCCCGGGTTGGTAGAACATTGGTAGAACATCTGACACCATTCTAGTCACTTTGTTCACCTCATTCACTGCCGTGGGATTCCCGAGACGCGCCGCATCACCCCTAGTCAGAGAGCATTTCTCCTAGCCAGGCAGGGGATCGAGATACATCCTCGGTAGCCCGTATGTTGATGGTTCGAGTCCAGTCGGGGGAGCTTTCTATGCCCATTTGACTAGGGCAAACACCGGTCACCGAAAAATCGGTAGAACATTGGTAGAACATCTGAAACCGGTGAAACTGCCTCCAGAGACACAAAAAGGCCCCCGGAACACCCGAATGGGCATCCCGGGGGAAGTGATCCTCGACAGGGGATCATGGAATCATGTGAGGCTGGTCGGCCACGGATCATCCGTGTCGAACACCGCATGCACCTCCAGATTGTCCACGGCTTCACCGGTCATGGATGAGCGGTTGCCGCCGGCGTTGAGGAAAAGTCGGCACACGGCCCTGCTGGACGCCGTGAGCGCCGGCGTGGAACAGGCAATCCGCGGACGCCACCCCAGAGGCATCCCCGCGGCGGTGACCGACGACACGTTCCGGGTGTGCTTCAGGGTGGTGTTGAGGATCACCAGCGAGCCGATGCGCCGCGCCGTGATCAAGGCATCGGAGGACAGCTGTAGGGTGCCGTCCGGCGATGTGAGTGCCGAGATGAACGCCGGGCTGCTGGTCTGGTTGACCACCCCAGTGTCTCCCATGGACACGCTCCAGCCGGACGGGAGTTTCTGCCACTGCCATGCACCCACCCCGGCGCCATCGGTGGAGCACCACACGGCACCCACCGGTGCAGATGCCACCCAGCTGCGCCCGGCGGCGTCGAGGGTGTCGGGCATGTCCGGTCGCCCCTTACCCGCCCCGGTGAATGTCGACGGCTGGCCCGGTGGCCCGGGTTCCCCTCGTGCACCCCGTGGCCCTGCCGGGCCGGTGAATCGGGTCTGGGGCACGCCAGTGACGTGATCGCCCTCACGGATTAGCACATCCCCGTCGGCCACGGTGGCAGGCACCAGCAGGGTCGTCACCGTCACCGATGGGGCGGGCACAAATCCCGCCGCCGTCCACAGGTCCAGCGGATGGTCCTGGGTGTGCTCGGCGGTGACCTGAATGTCGATGCCATCCCAGCCAAGCTCGTCGGCAAACCGCACATGCCACAGGCCGTGATACAGCCACAGGCCACGCTGGCCATTCAAACTTAAATATCCGTCGGCGTCGAAGTCGGCGACGATCGCCTCTTGGATGACACGCTGTGACGGGTCGCCGGAGACCAGACGCCACCGGTCGGCCGGGGCGAACGTCACAGCTTTGGCAAGCTTGACTGGTGGTCCGTCAGGATAGGGGTCGCCCTCCGGCCCCATGTCTCCGACGGCCCGGATCGCCCGGGCCGTCACCAGACCGAAGCGATAATCCTCGGGGAGTTTCGGCTCGGACATCAGCCTTCCTCCACCAGGGCGGCGCGGCGTGGAGCTGCCTCCTCATCGATCACCGCAGGGCCATCCTCGACAGCCTCTGGCTGGGGGTCATCGGACGGCTCGACCACCACCGAGGCGCTCGACGGCACCGTCGCAGCCGTCGCCATGCCGGGAACCAGCACCGCAGCCACCAGGGCCACCCACAGCGGGGCGGTCTTGTCATCGACCACCCCGTAGGCGATCAGTAGCGGAATCACAGCGGTGGCGATCCCGTAGATCCAGCGGCGTGCGGACAGGGGAATCGTCTTGTCGATCTGCCACATGTTCAGGCCCCCTTGCGCACCAGGTCGCAGCCGTGCTTGACGGCCTTGGCGTGTCCGGCGGTGATCTCAGGCCAAGCCTTCGTGTCCCAGTTCTTGGCGATCGGATTCACATAGCCAGCCGACAAAGCGCCCCTACCGGTGCCGTTGGAAAACTCGTGGTAGAAGCCAGACACCTCATTGAATAGCAGGTATACGCGGGTGTTCTTGTCCTTCGAGTTCGGGTGATACCAGCATCCGTGCATTGTTTCGTCTCCTCCAGTTGGGTCGATCGGTTCGGGTTTCGGGGTTGCAGGGGCAGGGCGGGGGACAGGCGTGGAGCCGCCGCGTGCCATCGCCAGACAGCGGGCGATCGGAAAGGCTCCGGGATCGGTGTGGTCGTTGCCCCACACATGCTGATGGCCACACACCCCGGTGAACCGTAACCACTCCGAGGAGGTCATGCGATGGTTGTGGTCGCCCGTCCAATCCCCGAACGGCCACGGGGCCGTCAAGGGCAGCTCCCACTCCCGGTGCAGCCATGCGATGAGATCGGCCACGGCACGCAGCATCATGTCGTCGGGCCGGGTCCAATCCGTGTGAGCCCCGGACACCGTGTAATCACGGTGCGGGTTGGCTCTCGTGGCCCAGCCGCCGGTGCCCACCAGCTCCACCTGGCAAACGTTCATGCGGTTGGTTGACGGCGACCCAGACGGCTGCCGCAACGCCATCGAGGCACATGGCAGGGGCCAATGCTGCCTCCACTGCGGTTTCCCACTGGTGCAGTTCAGGGTGAGGTTCGGGGCCTTGCGTCCACCGCCGAACCCCGGCCAGCCACCACCCTCCGTCGTGTGCAACACCAGCACGTTGAGCTTCTGCTGCTTGGGCCTGGGGACAGCCGAGGCATAATTTTGTGCCGTCCGGTTGGCGGGCGGAAACCATGCTGCATGTGTCACTGTTCAACCTTTCTCCAGCCGTCCGGGTAGACGTCGGGCTCCCACACGTTCGCATCGATGGTTGACTCCCACACGTCCCCGTTGAACATCACCCGGTCACCTGTGTTGTAGGCGTCATGGGCACCGGTGGGCTGCACCCAGTCGGCAGGCCTCACATCGCCATGCCCGTCGGGGGTGGCCTCGGCACGCCAGCCCGACACCCCCGGCTCCCACACGTTCGCAGGCGTCAACGACAACCACACCTTGCCGTTGTGGGAGACATGCGCATCCTTCGGATAGGCGTCCACCGCCGATGTGGGTTGCACCCACTCCGGCCATGTGCCATCGGGCTTCTGGGCGCGCCTAGCCGAGATACCTGCCATCGACTGATAGGCGGCGATGTCATCCAGGATCTGTCTGGGCATGGCGGCCACCATCGCCCGACGTGACTGCTCATCGAGCAGCACCCTGATCGCCTCCGACAATTCCTCATCCGACAGGTCGGTCGGATCGTTCACAATGCTCATCGTGTGCCCCTTTCCAGGCGTGTGAGACGGTCATCGAGCCGGGTGTGTGCATCGTGGGCATCCCGGCGCAGATCCATGTCCACATCGGCCAGCCGGCCAATGTCTCTCGCCATGCCACGCTGGTGTTCCTCCAGGCGGTGTAGCGATGTCTCCTGACTGTCCAGTGCGGTGCTGATCGTGCCCAGCTTCTCCTCGATCCGGTCATTCGAATCACGAAGTGAGCCGCCGTGATTAGGTTTCATCTCATGATTGAGTTGGCGATGCATGGAGCGGATGTCCTCACGAGTCTTCATCGACTGGACAATCGCACCGACCAGTGTTGCGAGCGCCGTCAGGACAGCCGCCACCGCCAAGCCGAAATTCGACCACAGATCAATTTGCATGGCCCCCGCCTCACTTCGTGTATGTGGCACGCAGCATGCACGCATACTTGTCGAACTTGAACTTTCCGAAAACCCCGTTGATGGTGCCGCCATAGCCCTCGCCAAGCGTGAAACCGTGAATCTCACCCCGGGCAATCGGCCCCCACCACGACTTCGGAAGATTCACCCATTTGCCGGCGCCAGCCGTCCACTGCGGCGACCAGAATGCGCCTCCGCCTGATGTTTGCGGCCTATCGGGTAACGCTGTCTTTCTGTACTGGCCAATGATCGCCCGACCGGAGCCACCGTAAAACTGCTCGTTCTTCAAATAGAACTGCATGTTTTGGATCGTGGCGCCCTGCAGCTCCTGAACCAGACCGGCAGGCCACATAAATATCGAGTAGCGCGACTCGCCACGGTAGAACCCCTGCTGCAGAAAATTGTTGACCATGTGGTCTCCCGACCAGCAGCGCATCTGCGATGTGTACCAAATCTTGGTGTACGAGGCGACAGGAGTAGACGTGTCCGAGGGGCGCGGCTCATGGCCCTGTCGTGGCGTGGCACCACCGAAATTCACTTGGCCATCCTCAGACGACTTGTGCTGTCCCAAATCCTCCACCCAAAAATGGGTGGTGCGACTCTCGTGGGTGGGCAGTGAGCCCCAAGCGCCAGATGAGGCTGTTTGGATGGTCACCAGCAGACGGCATGCCGTGTTGACCGGGCCAGGGTTGATGATCGGAGTCCACGTCAAATAGCTGTTGCCGCCTGGCAGCTGAAATGTCGCCGTGTCGAGCGGAAATGAGGTGATCGTCGGGTTTGCCACCTGAGCTGGCTCCTCGTCGCCGGTCTGCTCTGCAGATTCCATGCGCAGTCGCAGCACAATCGGGGCGGCCCTGGACATGCCTATGTGTGCCGCCATGCCGAACCGGTACAGGCGCCCCGCCTCCATGTCCGCAGCCAGCTCATATACCCCAGTCTCGTTGTCGCCGAACTGAAAATCGCTCAGAGGAGAATTGGCCCACAGCCTGCGGTGGGCAATCACGCCGCGCGGAAGCTGCCCCAGCAGGTCGGTGAGGTCTTGTCCGCCCACGGTGAGCGTGTCCGCCACATCCATTGTTTTGGCCACACCGCCACCGTCAGCGGTGAAGCCAGCTGCCGGCTCACCATCGACGCCATACAGCATCATCTGGTCGTCTGTTGGTCCTCCCAGGGTGATGGTGGCCATCTCGCCATCTTCACCGTCGGAGCGCACCACTTGAAGCGTGGACGATCCGAGATGCACCCTGGGGGTCTCCTCAGGGGAGGGGGAGTAGATGTCGATGCTGGACAGGGACCCGGACACGATCGTGCCAGCGTCAAGGTTGGCGATGGATGTGCCGTCGATGACATCCTTCCTCCAAGCGCTACCGTCCCAGTGCCACATGCCGATGGTGTGACCACCGGCCAGCTGAAACCACGCGTCTCCCGGCTTGTCGCCGCCACCCTCCGGGGCGCGGGTGGAGTAGGTGTTGCGATTGGCCCCCGATGCCGAGGCGATCTCGATCTTGGTCTGCTCATCGATGGCGGACCCCACGATCGTCGCCTTGCGGCCGATGATGTCAACAATCGTCCATCGACCGTCCACCAGGTCGAACACGACCGTTTCGCCCTGGCCTTCCTCGCGCACCCCGGTGTCCATGACGGCACGCAGACTGTGGGGCACCAGAACCTGCGCATCGGTGCCATCGCTCAACGTCACGTCGGCGATCAGCTCGATGCTCGCCGGCCACTGCTGCATCCACGTTTCCCCGGACTCATCCCACGTCACCTTGTCGATCGGCGCGCCCTCATCCAGCGCAATGATCCAATGGTCATCGGTGGCATCCGGATCTTCGTCGGTCGGTTCGTCAAACGACATGATCTCCACCCCCGTGTAGGGCAGCAGCGTGGTGCCGCCGTCGGGGGTGAGGATGCCGCCGTCAGGATCAATGTCGCCAGCATTGAGGGACACCAGCTCGTGTTCAATATGGTCGGTGATGATGCATCCGGCCTCGATGGTGTTCACCATGCGTACTGTGCCCTGCTCCATGCTCATCCTCGCTTCCGCACTGGGGTGCGCCGTGTCACCCGGCGCGTATGAAGATGCCGACCAATGGACATTGTTCCGTCGGCAGTGAGAGGGATTGTGAACTTGGTCAGCTGGACACGCTCCCGCCAATCCCCGGCATCGACATCGATGATGTCGCGGGGTTCCAGATGTGGGATCACCAGCGATTCGAAGTTCACATCCACATAGGACCAGCCCAGACGGTCCAACTTGTCCTGGGCGACCCGTTTCGCCTGCTTGGTGGTGGTGATCTGGTCGTCTGACACTTCTTCGCGCAGATGCCTGCGAACCCCGCCCCGGGAAAGTGATTTCGACGACAGGGGGTGTGCGTCAGGCAGAGCCGCGTAGGCATGGACAGTGCCATTCTTGTTCTTGGCCCCATACACCACAATGAAGTTCTTCACCTGCGACAGGTCCGAGGTGATGTCCGGTTCGGTGAGAATATCGGTGTGACGGTGGAACACCCACGCGCTGCGCTTCGCATACGGTTTCAACACCGCCCATCCTGAGCCGTCGTAGTGCAGCAGGGGGTCCGTGCCATGGTCACGGGATGCCAGCGAATAGGCCAGCTTCTGCAGCTTTGGCCACGGCGCCTCGTTGGACAGGCACTGCCACGGTGTGGTGATCCTGTCATTCCAGGACGGAATCGAGTAGCGCTTCTCGCCGCAATCGGCCAGCACGGTGCGCATGATGTATGTTTTCGCGGTGCCCGGCTTAAACTTCCAGGTGCGCGACTGAGGCTGGGTGAGCATGCACTCCTTCGATGAGGCAGTCAACGAAATCGAATGCCGGGAGCGTCGGAGTGACATGATCGGCCCGGTGAATATTGGCATGTCCACCCAATGTGGATACTCATGCGACCATACGCCGTAATGCACCTGCAGCATGCGGTCGGCGTAAAGGGCTGCATGGGAAATACCGGGGGCGTCAAGGCCAAGCCGGTTTCCCGGATCGGAGATTTCCATGGTGCAGGTGCGCATCACGTCCTGCTCCACATCGATGTCAACCGACCCGGACAGCACCACGCCGGTCGCCTCGCCCATGACACGATGGTTCAGGTCGAGCACCTGCACCAGCACGCGCATCTTGTGGTCCGACAGCAGGCCACGCTCATAGGCTGCCATATCGGCGGCCGACAGTTTGCGGGTGATCACAGCACACCACCCTTGAACAGCCAGTTGTCGACCTGCCGGAAATCACAGGACGCCCTCCACATGCGGCCAGCCTCACGGTTCACACCCGACATTTGAATATCGGACAGCATCACCTGAAACGACAGGTTCTCGATGATCATCGTGAACCGCTTGCCTACCTGCGGCTTCCAGTCCATCAGCAGATCGGCGAACGACGAGGCCCGCAAATCAGAGGTGTCGCCCATGTCAACGAGCTTGCCCTCCAGCTTGCCCGCATAACCGTGCTGAGCGGACACCACCACGATGGCGTGACGTGCACCAAGAGGCTCCAGCTTGGATGAGATTTCTGGCTGGGTCATGTCATGGTCCAGATCGTCCACGACAGCCACATACTTCAAGCTGTCCTCGGACTCATCGATGATCCATGTGCCGCGAAAATCCACGTCGACATCGAGGGTTTGCTCTACAAACTCGTGGCCGTTCGACAAATGTCCCACCAGAATCTGCCGATGGCCCTTTGGCAGCGGAACAGTCACCGTGAAATGCCGCTGCTTGCCGTCAAACGTCCAGCGCTTCCCGCCGGCCGATGCGAAGAACCCGTCAGGGAAACCCGTCGCGCCCCAGGTAATGTCCACGATCGGAGTACCAGGGCGTTGCACTGCTTTAGCCCCGGAAACGTAGGTGTCTGTGGCGTGCACAGGATCATAGGTGAAGCCACGTCTCGCAGAACGGTATGGCGGATCACCGGGAGTGGTGACACGCCCCGGGTACTCGTCCCACACATACATCCACGCCCAATGGTGCACACCTTTCGGCACGGGCTTCGACGGCGTCCATGACGTGTCCCCGGAGTGGTGGATGCCGGAGTCGTCGTGCACTCTCTGCTGGTCGTCCACGATCATGACCCGCCATGCCTTCACCGGGCCACCAGTCCCCGGGGTGGCCTTCCACACCACCGGTGGTGTCGAGTCGCCGATGGTGCCCTCTTGAGGGGCCAGCATCTCCAGAGTGGGTTTCGTGTGATACATGTATCGTGCCGGCTGCGACCATGGCGACCATCTGCCATCACCGTCGGCGATACGCACCCTCCACCACAGCGACTTTCCGGTGCTGATCTGCGGCCATCCGTCATGCTCGGCAGGGTTGAACTCGCACAGGGTGGTGGGGATCTGCCCGGAATCGTACGAGGGCACCGTGAAGGAGTTTTGGCTGTCAGCGGTTTGCACCTGCATCTGGGCGATGTCAGTGCGGCCAGCCTTGTCGAAAAACGTCCACCGCAACACCGGGGTTGGGGTGGCAACCACTGTGTTCGTGGCAGGAGCGAGGTCGGTGGGGGCGTATGGGTTCGTCCACCATGTCACCTCCAAGCTCGGCGGATACTTGTCGGTACCGTCGAATGCCATCGCCTCGCCAGGTGTGCCACCCCACAGGATCAACCCGTAGAACGGGGCACCGGAGGCAACCTCCTGCAACACTTGGGTGACGTCGATGCGAATGTTTTCGCCGTCACGCACCTTGCCGGTCTTGGACCACACGGCATGCGGGCCCACGGCTGGAGGGCGATGCTGCCATGACAAGTCCCAAAACTGGCAGTCCCACTTGTTGGCGCGTTGCACCCTGATCTCATGGCGGCCCCCATTGTTATTGGGGCGTGCGTGTAGCACCAGCTCGGCCTTGCCCACATTCGCCCCCTCGGTGGGGAATGGGTTGGCGAACCACAGGATCGTCCATGCGAAGCTGCCCGGCGTCGCCGAGGTGCGCAGGAACGTTTTCTTCCTGAAGTTCCGTTCGCCGGGATTCTGCTCCGCAATGAACGCCCAATACTGCGCCTTCTCTGCCGTGTACATCAGGCAAACGCTCCAATCCTCGCCATGTCGCCATACACGTCGGTGGCGGTGTCGGCAGCCACCACCTGCATGCGGCCGATCAGCTCGTCGTTGACATCGCGCACCACCAAGGTTTTCGGAGTGCCACCCCAGCCCATCATCTGCCGTGTCTGGTTGGCGTTGAACACCTTCGTCCCGGCGGCCAGCTGCGCCATCTGCGGCCCCACCACCAGTTCGGGGCGGCCATCCTCGGACACCGGCGACCACTCATCAGTCATCACTCGTCCGCCGCGCAGATAGCCGTGGCCCTTGCCGATGACGCGACGCCAATGCCTGTGTTGACGGCCAGCAGCACGCATACCCACGACGAGGTTCTTGAACGGGTCATAGACGTTCGGGATGAACGGACCCATATCACGACCAAAGTCTGCCCAGGTGACGCCGGGGACCTGGACGAGGCCGCGGGCAGGGTCACCCCGGCGCACGTTGATGTCACGCAGCGCAGACGACTGCACCAGACGCGGATTACCGTCCGACTCGGTTTTAATCTGCTTGAGCCACAAGGCCACATCGAGCGGACCGCCGCCGATACCAGACACGCGCAGGGCACGCTCCACGAACGGTGCCCAACGTGCAATCCGTCCAGCGCCCTTCACCAGCGCAAGCCCCTTGCCGGCGCCGGCAGCCACCGAATCCCAGGCCCTCGACGCCATGTCCTTGGCCCACCTTCCGGCGGCACCCAGCATGCCATCACCGATACTGGTGGCCATACCCTTGACGACCTGACCGAACCCGGAACCCAGCTCCTTCAGTCGACCCAGCGGACCGGCGATCTTGCCCTTCAGCCAGCCCAGCGGGTCGAAATAGCCCGCCCCGTCACCGGTGGCAGGCAAACCCAAACCACCGGCAGGCGACATGGAACCGCCCAGCAGACCCAACGTGTAGGCACGGTTGGACGGCTGGGCAAACCTGCCCCGCGCCGCCTCGATGTGCAGGTGGGGACCGGTCGAATGACCAGTGTTGTCAGACAGGCCAATCTGCTGACCGCGCCGCACCCTGGTGCCAGTCGCCACGGTGGCACGCAACGTATGGCCATACACCCACGGCACCCCGTCGGCGCCATTGAGGAAGATGGCCCGACCATAACCGCGCCCAGTGCCCACATAGGAGACGGTGCCGTCCTCGGTGGCAAACAAGGGTGTTCCGGTCGGCACGGGAATGTCCACACCGGAATGGCGACGATAGTTCGGCGACAGGCGACGAGACGTGGTTGGCCACACATAGCCGCCCCTACGGTAGCCACGCCCCAGGGCGACACGTTTCCACGCCTCCACGCCACCGGGGCCACCCAGCCGGTGGGTCTCCTCAGCAGTCAGTACATATTCTTGGCCATGAACGATACCGGCAGCCTGATCCACACCCATGTGACCGGTGTAGCCACCGGTGCGGAACCCCTTGAAGCTCCACTCCGTGAGCTTCTTGCCCATGCCCACCTTGCCGGCAAGCGTGTTGTAGGAACGCACCATCGGGTTGATGACACGATCGGCCACCCAACGCACCGGGGCAGACATGATGCCACGCAGGCCGTCCCACGACTTCTTGATGGCATTCTTGGTGCCGTCGAAGAACGACCTGATCTTGCCCAAGGCGGTGTGGATGGCGTCGCGGGCGGCATGGATCGGACGGACCATGATGCCCTTGACAGTCGACCACGAACTGTTCCAAGCACCACGAACCCAGTTGCCGACGCTGGAGAAGAAGCCCTTGATCTTGCCCCACGCCTTGCCAATCATGTCGCGAGCAGCCTCAACCGGCCTACCCAAGATCGGCTTGACTGTCTGCCACCACAGGGCAAACACCGATTTGACCCACTGCCAGATCTTCGTGAACTGCGCCCTGATCGCACCGAAATTACCGGTGATGAGCGCTTTCGCGATGACAAGTGGCGTCGTCAGATACAGTTTGAGGCCGGTCCACCAGACGAGGAACACCTTGGACACCCAGTTCCACAAGCCCTGGAAGGCCGCCCGGATTCCGCCGAACACCACGTCGGCACCGTGCTTGACCACCGTCCCGAAATTGTGCAGATGTTCACGCATTGCCGCCGTCTGACGGCCCACCATGGCACCGAAGTTCTTCAGATGGATGCCCAGCGCGTTGACGGCGTTGCGGAACCGCTCGGAATGTGTGTAGGCGTAGATGAGACCGGCGGCAACAGCTGCCACGGCGATGACGATCAGCCCCAGCGGGTTGGCGGCAGCGAATGCCCGAACAGCCGTGGCTGTCGCCTTGAACCCCTGGAACACCTCCTTGAGCGCACGGAACGACTTCACCGCACCAACAGCCGCCTTGCCCATCATGTCCACCACCAGCACAGCCTTGCGGCCTGCGATGATCGCACCGACAGCAGCACCCACCGACACGGCTATGGTCTGCAACAGCACGGCATGACGCTGCATGAGACCACCCAGCTTCTGCATGAGAGGCGTCAACACCTTGAGCGTGCCCACCACGACACCAGCCACGGCAGCACCTGCAAGCACCACCATCTTCCCGATGATCTTGGCAATCCCGGACAGAACCGCCGTGATCGCCGGACCGGCAACAGCCCACACACCCTGGACGAGGGTCACTGCTGCGGAGGCGAAATCCTCCAACATGCCCCACAGCCGGGAGATGCCCTCACGCAGCTGGGCACCACGCTGCTGCCACACAGTGAGTTTGCCCACGGCTTCGTTGTCATCGAAGGCGTCGGTGACGGCGAGGCCACTCCACATGTCCTTGAAGGCCTGCTTCACCCGACCGGCCACCTCCGGGATCGCACCCAGCCGGTCATGGACCGCTGTCAGGACGACGACAAGGGTGTCGGAGGGGTCCACCCCGAGAATGGTGGCGACACGCTCATCGAGGCGACCGTGCACCAGCAGATCGAAGATGGCGGCGAACCCGTTGCGCACCTGCAGCAGCCAGCCAACCAGCGCAGAATCCTCTTGGACGTTGAACGCCTTGGCGAAACGACCCGAAAAATCGTTGCGGGCAATGATGTCCCACAGGCCACCCAGAGCATCCTTGAGGCGACCAATACCAGCTACCGCACCGCCACCGTGCAGGGTGCGTCCTATCGCGTCGAACGCGGGGGCCATCAGATTGCCAATGCGTTCACCAACGCGCTTGGACGCCTCCTCCAGCGGAGCCATCGACTTGGTGAGGTCATGGAACATGGGGGCGAGCCGGGGGAATGCACCCTGCATTAATCCTGCGCCCATGCGGCCAATCGAGGCACCCATGTTCTTCAGCGAGCCGGCAAACGTGTCACCCGACTTGGCGGCCGAACCACCCAGCGAATCATCCATGGCAGCAGCGAACGTCTTGAAGTCGATCTGCCCCTTCGACACCATGTTCGACACGTCTGCCTGGGACTTCTTCAAATGCTTCGACAGAGCCTGCAGCACCGGAACACCGGCAGAAGTCAGCTGCATCATGTCATCGCCCTGCAGCTTGCCGCGGGCAGCCACCGAGGAGAAGATCTTGCCTGCGTCGCCCATGGACATTCCGGCAATCGTCGCCGTGTCCGCGACGGTACGCAGCGTGGATGCCAACTCCTTGCCGGGCTTGATGCCGGTGGCAACCATCATCGCCGATGTGGTGGCCGCCTCCTCCAGGCCGAAGGATGTGCCCTTCACCGAGGCGTTGGCGTCCCGCATGATCTGGTCAACATCCTTGGCGGAATTGCCCAGACCGAGCAGTTTCTGCTTGGCGTTGTCGATGGATTCGAGACGGCCAAAGCCCTTCTTCAAGGCGAATCCGACCCCGGCCACGGCACCTGCGGTGGCTGCTCCAGCACCGGCGATGGCTGCCTTGGAGGCTACGCCGGTCGCCTTGGATACCGTCGCATTCACCCGTCCCATGCCGGACGAAATATGACTGTTCAGCGTCTGCACCGCCCTGCCAGCCGAGGTCTGCGCCATGCGGGGCATCGCCTCGAACGGGTTCGGCAGCGTCTTCTTGAAGTTCGCCAGCGACCGTTTGAGTGGCTGCAGCATCCTCGGGGTGCGCCCGATGGATGCCTTCTTGGCGGCGTCCAGCTTCCTCTCGGCATCCGAGGCCGCCTTGGAGGCCGACGCCTCCTTCAGCTTGGCCTCCGACAGGGCCTTGGTGGCGCGGGCCTCACGGTCCTGCGCCTTCAATGCCTGCAGCGAATCGGCGCCATACCTGCGGGTGGCCTCCGCTGTTTCACGGGTGGCGATGGTGGCCTTGCGCTGCGCCGCCTGGGTGGCTTCACCGGCGCGCTGGGACACCCGGGAGGCACGGTCGAATGCCGACTGGGCGGCACTCAGATTCGCCTTGACATCCGTCGTGCCAGCCTTGGAGCCGGCAGACAGATGCCTGCCAATCGTGCGCCCCGTACGCTCCGAGGCGCGCTGCGTCGAAGCCAGAGACGACTCGATCTGCTTGAACGCGCCGGACTGGAACCGCACCGACAACGACAGGTATCCCTGCGCAAGCTCGGTTGCCATGGTCACCCCCTGGTGAGACGTGCCAGCATCGCATCAGCGTCGGCACGGGTGATAGGTGTTCCGTAATGCTGTGTGGTGTCCTCGTCCCATGGGCGGGGAACCGGCTTGGGTTTACGCCCCTTGCTGCCACCCAGGGACCACCAGAACATGTTGAACTGGTCGAATCGGGCCGCCTGAATCTGCTCCGTCACCGTCCAGGCGGCGTACGGGTCACAGACGGCGGCCAGCGGCGAGCCAGCCGGGGCATGACGGCAGGCGATGAACACGTCACGCCACCGGGTTGAACCGGCACCGGACGCCTCACGAAGCCGCAACCCCAACCGCAAACACTCGTATTCGACCTCGGATCGGTGCTCCGCGATCAGTCGGCGGAGCCAGAGGATTCCGGGACACTCAACTCCGCAGCCTCCTCGTAAGCCTTCGCATAGGCATCGGCGAACTTGAACAGGTCAGACTGGCGCCATCCGGTCGTATCGACACCAACCAGCTTCGGAAGCCGAACGGTGGCGAGGATCGAGTTGGTTTCGGCAGCCTCACCCAGAGCCTCGAGCACCTCGAGGGTGGGGTCGGCGATCTGGTCGGCGTCGACCTCCACATCACGGTCACCAACGTGCAGAACGGTCACATCAGACATTCAAAAACTCCTTGAGCATGAGGGGTGCCCCCGGGTGTGCCGTAGCGGCAAGCCACACCCGGGGGCGGACTATGGGGGATCAGGAACCGGAGCCGGAGGGGCTCGGGGCGACAGGCGGGACCATCAGCCAGTTGAGGAAGTTGCCCTTCTCGTCCTTGAACAGCTCGATGGTCGTCTTGAAACCGACCGCCTGATCCTTCTTGAACTCCAGGCCTTCAACACCAGTCACCTGACCGTCGCCGATGTCGAGGATTCCCTCACCCTGACCATCGGACAGCAGGAAGGCCCACCGCCTGTGGGGCATGATATGGCCATCAATGGAAATGTTGACGACACGCCCATTGGAGATGGTGACCTGACCATCATCGCCAAACAGGGCGCGACACGTTTCCGGGTCGGTCGAGATGAATGTCACCTCAATGGATGCCTCAGAATTCTTCTGAACGACAGCGACCGTGTCAAGGTTCCAGTCCTTGATTTTTTCGGTGCCGAAATCCGTTTTGATGGACACGCCATCATCATTGATGTAGCCCAGCTTGATGTAGCCGGTCAGCGGATCGGGGGCCTTCGTGGGGCGCTTAGTGCCCATTGGGGCGGTTGCGGCATAGCCACCCACCTTAGGGGACCCAATGCGGACAGTGGACAAATCCTGGACCATGATTACTCCTTATGCTCTCGGATTGTGGACAAGAATGGTGGTGGACATGGTGTAGCGGGGATGGCCGTCGGGATCCGGCAACCATGCCGGGGCGGTGCACGAAGTCGAGGTGAGATACATCCCGGAGGCGGCATACCCCTCCAGTCGGCCCAGGGCGACGCGCACATCGTCTGCCAGACGTGCCGCGTCAACCGCATCGGGGCAAGTGCAGACCACGGCGACGGTGCGCTCATCTAGAACCAGATCCCGAATGGGTGGTCCGCCGGTGGCACGAACCTGCACATGCTCCCCATCCAGATCGACGGGAAGCTCCGTGGACACGGTCACCACAGGATGGCCCAACTCAGCCAGAGGCTGATGGAGCGCCTCAACAAGAAGTGCCTCGATCATCGTGTGCTCCTTGCCTTGTCGAGGCAGGCCATAAACCCTGCCGGGTCGTGGGACACCAGCCACACCCCGAACCCAGTGGCGGGTCGCACCGTGTAGCGGGCGCGGTTGCGCCCCGGCTCGGTGACCACCTTGAAATGCGGACCCGGCTGGCCCGACCGGTGCCCCGCCTGATAGGCCTGCGCCCATCGGTTGGCGGCCTCGCAGGCGGGCTCGGCCAACCCATGCACCTCGGCGCTCACCTGGTCGCTCTTGAGAGCTTGGCGGATGGCTTCGTGGTGGAGTTTCAGTCGCATCTCAGCCATGCCACACCTCCAGATAGAACCGGTAGCCCGGCTGGAAGGCGAACGGGCCGTGATTCCAGTCCTGCGGCTCCCCGTCCACCTCGAACGTGGTACCCAGAATCCTCACCCGGTCACCGATGGACGGCTGCCACGGTGCCAGCACGGCCAGACGCCGCGTGGACCGGCTGATGCCCTGCTCGGCAAGCTCCTCGGCGGTCAGCTGATGCCAGCCGAACACCTTGCGAACCTCCGGCTCAGCCCACCGGTGAATCGGGTTGCCGTGGGCATCGCGCCCATCGGCGTCGATGCGGGCAATGTGGGTAACGGTGTGCCGGGCGATCACGGCCGCCCCAAAAGGTCAATGGAGGCCGCCGTCGCCACCCCCACACCCATTCGGGCCTTCTCGGCCCGGGTGAGGTAGAGGTCGCCGGTCGGGTTGGCAAACGACATCTGCTGGCTGAACGGCCCTGCGGTCTCGTTGAAACTCGACACCCCGTCGGGCAGATCGACATCCACGCTCATGGCGCGGCGCACCACGGCACAGCAGATGGCACGCAACGTCTGCTCCGACACATGCTCCCATCCGGGAACCGTGTCCCGGATGAGGGCGGAGGCGTCGGCCAGCAGAACGGTGGCACGGGCCTGCTCTGCCTCCGACAGACCACGCCACCGCGCCTCCAGATCAGACACGGTGGCGAACGGGATATCTGCCATGATCAGGAACCGCTGCCAGACGGCTTCGGGGCGGCTTCCCTCACCAGCGCAAACTTTTCGGTGAACACGTACCAGCCGTAGACGATCTCCAGACGCAGCGCGATCTGGTTCTTGCGGGCCAGATCACCCTGGCCGTCCGGGTCGCCACGGTCGATGAGGGTCACGGGGATGTTGCGCTGAACACCCCAGCGCAGACCGTTGTTCCAGTCACCGACGATGGCGCGCACGCCGGTGTCCTGAGCCTCGGGACGGCCCGAGACGGTGTTGGACTGCGCGGTGGGCAACCCCATGAACGAGGTGACGTCGGTGCCGAAACCCAGCTGAGGGTAGCGAAGCTGCGAGGTGGCACCCGACCCGTCCTTCACCTTGAGGTTGGACAGTTCCCAGGCAAAGGAGGAGTCGAGGGCGGCACCGGTCACAGTGACGGGCTTGTCCTGGTTGATGAGCATACCAACGGCGTTGCGGAACTGGTCGTCCACATCGGTCTTAGAATCACCGGTGATCACCTTGGTGGACGCCCCGATGTAGTTGCTCCACCCGGCCACCTTGGAGCCGGTGAGCGGGTTGATGGCGTGGATGACACCGAAGTCGAGAGCACGGGCCAGCGCGTCGGAGCCAGCCTGGGCCAGCGTCTGGAACACACCAAGCTGATAGTCCTCGTCGGCCCACTTCACCTCCTCGGAGAACCGCATCGTCACCTGCGCCTTGTGGGGCACGGCGGTAACGGAGGTGAAGGAGCCACCGGAAGACGACTTTTCACCGTTCTCCTCAACGAACTCCGCCTTGGGCACGTCGTTGAAAACCAGGTAGTCGACGTTTCCGAAGCGCATCGGGTCGGATCCGGACAGCCACGAGACGACGGACGCCTCTTTGGTATCCTTGATCATTTTCGCCGCGATTTCCCGCGGCATCAACGGCTTTGTGTTGGTGGTGGAGAACACGGACATGATATGTCCCCTTTCGAATCAGTCCCGGCCAAACAGTTGGCGCATGAATGTGGACGTTGTGTCAGATGTGTTGGGGGTGCGTGTGTGATCGATCACCTGGTGCGTCTTGCGAGTCTCGGCAGCCCAGGTGGTCAGCGCCTCAGCCGAGGAACGCATGGCCTCCAAGGTGTCCCCGCTGAGCAGGTTCGCCGGAACACCGGTGTCGGATGACACCTCGTCTGCCCAGCTACGCCGCTGCTCGGCGGCCTCGAAACGTTTGATCGTGGCCCGGGCGTCGGCCAGCTTCTCGGCGTCGGTGCGTTGGGCGTCCTGCAACTCGGCCAACTGCCGTGCGGCGTCATGGTTGGCCTTCGCCCGGGACTCCCACTTGCGCGCCTCGGCCTTCCAGTCGGTCTCGGCAGGCTTGGACTCGTCGGTCTGCGATGCAGCATCCTGAGTCTGCGTCTCGACAGTCTCGGTGGTTTCGGACATGATCGTCACCCCTCCTAAGGGTTGATGGGTGCCATGCGGCAATGAGGCCCCACCGTGCGGCAGGGCACGACAAGCAGCCCTCGCACCACACGGTGAAGGGCTGGTCGAAAACTAGTGGGCCACTAGAACAATGTTTCAGTAGGTGTCAGTCGGCATGTACACCATCGGTGTACTGGTCCGGATTGGCACGGCGCATCGCGGCGAGAATGTCTGTCTCTGATCCGCTGCCTGCACGGGCGCGGCCCTGCTCATACAAGGCCAGGTAGGCGTCTGGGTCGTAGCCTTGCAGCTGCGGTGTCGATCCGCGCTTGCCAAACGAGGGGACGATGGCGCAGTCACAGCCGGGGTGATACCGGGTGAGGCCACCGGCAGAGGCTTTGCTGGCATACACCCAGCCGCGTGAAGCGAGCATGGTGCAGAACGTGCATGTCCTCGCGCCTTGCGGCACCCGGGCATATCTGGTGCAGGCCCTGTCGGCTGCAGCGTTGCCGGTGATCGTTGCTGATGCACCGGTGCGCACCCAACGGTCCAGAGATTGCGTGAGCGTGGCGACGGTTTCCTCCGGGTGGCTTCCCCACAGGCTTCCGGACGCCCATTTCACGGTTCCCCTGATCCGGTCCCGGTTGACCGGTTGCTCGGGGCGCGGCGTGAACGGTTTCGTCACACCGGATTTGCTGCGCATCTGCTCATACCATTGCGCGGCAGCCACGCCAGACAGTCGGCTGTAGTCAACCCCCAGGGCATCCACGACCTCGATCAGATCATCCCTGGTCTGCTCTGGACGGCTGGGGTCCATGAGCTTCCAAGCACGTGCCAGATCGCGTCCTGCAAGCCAAGACAGGGTGGTGGTGGCTTTGCGCTGCCTGTCAACATCGGCTGGGGTGATGACACCCACTACCGTTCATCCTCTGCTGGCTGCTCCGGACTGGAGGCAACCGCCTGAGCCAAATACCGTTCATCGATATTGGCATCGGCGAGGCGATTCAGCAGCCCATTCTGCGACCATTCGGCCTGCATCTGCTCGATCTCCGAGGTGGTGAACCCGGCACGCTGCAGAGCCACCGTCGTCCCGGCAACCTTAGGCAGGGCCGACACCGTCTTGACGATGAAATCGCTGGAGGCCTGCGGAGACACATAGCGTGCCGGTGTCCACGACAGGTGGACGTCCCACGACTCCTCCGGTGGGGCATCCAAGCCTTCCGCAACCATGAGAACGTCCTGCAGGATGCGCAGCAGAGGGCCGTTGAACACCCTCCACTGATACTCGGCCTCATCGGAAAGGGCCACCTCGGCGGCCTGCATGGCCTCCGCCGATGCCGGATTGTCGGCAAACAGCCCTACCGACGACTGAGGCAAACCAGTGGCTGCACAAAAATTCTGGGCCAGCTGCCGATACATGCTCAGATGCGGCTCCATCGACATCTGCGTGAACTGGCCAACCGTCGGATTCTCGCCCTCGTCGTTGGGAGACAAGGCGAGGACACGGCCAGTGACAGCACGCCACCTGTCCTGCATCGCCTCCATCTGATCGGCAGAGGCACCCAGCACGTAGCGCTGCGGGGAAGCAAAGAACTCCGCCGAGGTCTCCGCCCTGACAAGGGTTCGCACCGCGGCGTCAGTGAGATAGCGCACCTCTCGAGAGATACGGGAATGGCCGAACGGCCTGGAGATCTCGGGGGAGTAGACCAGCGGCTCCACCATGATCCGCCGCGACGGGTTGTCAAGGCGATCCACGGACCACACATGCTTCTCGGCGGTGGCGATGATCGTGGCATCCAGCGTGTGCAGGATGAACCGGGAAGGCTCCGATGTCACCAAGCCGGGAATGTCGGCGTCCTGCTCGGTGGTGTCGGTGATCTCCAGGGCGGCGTCGATCATGCCGGAGCGGGCATTCCAGTGGGCGGTCGTCCACAGGCCGTCGCGGGCGCGCACCACCACCGGTGGCTCGCCTGCCGACTCATCGCCCGGGGCAACCGTGAGGAACGCCACTGAATGCTTGTAGGCGGCCGTGATCGCCTGCATCAGGGTCAAGGTGAAGTCGTTGCGCTGCAGGATGCCGCCGATGTCGAACGGGTCGATCTGCCCATCCAGCGTGTAGCCCTCCCAGACGTGCTTGCGAGCCAGCGCCTGCACCGCCTTGGCAGGCCATCCCAGGGCGGCACGAGTACGTGCCATCTGAGGAGGAACCGAGATGCCCAAGTCCTGAAGGGCACGGTGCCCTGCATAGTAGGTGTCGAGCAGGAGATTCTTCGGTGTCGTGCGTGCCAGCGTGGCCCACAAGTCGGACAGGGTGCGCTGCTCGTCGTCAGACAGGCCAGCCACCACGGGTGTGCTGGAGAACATCACAGGATCGTCACCCCTCCTCGATGACCGGGACGCCGCTTCGTCGTCGCAGCACCCCAATGGGCCAACGTCACTGCATCCAGCAGGCTCGCATCCGATCCGGTAAGTGCAGCCCAGCCGAACCCTCCACGGGTGCCGATCTTGCGGCGTGTCACCGTTGTTGCCTGCTGGTCCAAAAGTTCATTGTCCACATGTCGCAGCGTGCCGTCGCGCAGTCCGGCAAGCAGGCCCGCATGGGCTGCTGTCACCTGGTCCACCGACGGGGTCCAGATGACGCGGGCGGGAACCTTCGCCGAACGCAACTGGTCCACCAGCCACGCCGAACCCGACTTGCCATCCACGACGATCTGAGATGTGTTGGCGAGCCGGTCTGGATCGGTGAGGAAGTCCACCAGCCAACTGGTGCCCTCTCCGGTCGAGGCCTGACGCACACCATCGACAACGATCAGTTTGGCGTCCTGCTTGACGGCAACACCCAGCCCGACAGCTGCACCGTCTGCGGAGAACTTCACTGCCCAGCAGCGCGGTCCATCACCGGCCCGGTCTATCGCCGCGTCCATCCACGCCTGACGGTCGATGGCGGTTGAAACCGTGTCAGAATCCCAAATACCCATGCCCTCACGGCGGAAAGACTCCTCACCCAGCTGGCGGCGCATACGCAAAATGGCCGCCTCCGAGGTGCGGCGGGGAAACGACGGGTTCGCCCTGGCCCACACCTTCCGATCCGACAGGTCGGCATCATCGGGGGCGCCAATCTCAACATAGGTGCCACCCACCATGTCGCCCTTCAACGCAGACCGACGAAACTCGATGAACGCCTCGGCAGGGTCGGTGGGGCGCGGCGGGGTGCCGATACGGATCGCCAGCCCCAGATCGGACGTGTTCAGGGTGGGCACCATGCCATCCAGAGCCTTCTGCGACAGAATCTGAGCCTCATCGAACACGATCAGGTCCACGCCGGGAATACCACGACCGAACCCGGCTTCGCGGGCACCGAACAGGATGCGCGACCCAGACGTGAACTCCAGGGACTGTTTGCCGTTGCCGGCGCGCACCTTCGACACGTACTGCGACAGGCCCGGCCGGTTGGCAAGGTTCTGCAACGCCAGGAACGTCTCATCCGAGGTGCGAGTGTGGTGGGCAGTCCAGATCATCATGCTGTCGGCGATCACCGCAGCCAGACCGAACACCAAAGCGCCCACCGTGTAGGTCTTGCCCACCTGACGAGGGATCGACACCTCCACGCCATCCACCTTGTTGACGAACTCGCCATTGGCGTCCTGGGCGAGGATGAGGCGGGCCAGATCATCCTGCCAGCGGTCGAAGCCCATACCGGCCTGCTCGCACACCTGACGGGCCACTGGCCATGCCGTCGAGGCAATCCCGTCGGGGTAGACGAGGTGTTTCGCAATTGACGACAGGTGGGGTTCAGACACCCGTCCAGCCTTCAGCGCCCACAGCCTTGCGGACCTTCGAGACCTGCGGGGTCACCGGGGCAGTGGCGCCTGCCAGCGCACCAGCCTTCTCGGCCTTGTCCAGCAGGGACTCCAGGGACTTCAGTGCTGCCGTGCGGTCGCGGGCAGCCTGATCGGGGTCCTCGGCGATGGAGGCTGCCGTCTGGAACATGGCGTCCAGGATGCGCAGCTTGTCGCCGGACCGGTAGGCCGTCTTGATCTTCTCGGACTTCACCCGACGACGTGGCGACGGGGTTTCGTCGGTGACGAGCTTCAAAGCCATGTCGCACCTCCGTGCAAGGTTATTCAATGTTGTGAAAAAGTTTCATTTAACGGTGTTCAGTACCACCGAGTCATCGTGGAATCCCTCGGGGAGATTTTTCGCTTTGCCGTGGTCGGGCGGGATTCGACGGGGAGAGGGCCATACCCCCCGGTCACCACTGGCTGCGGTGGTCGATGCCCTCCACCCGCCGGAAGCGTTGATGTTTGCGTGACACCCCGTTGCCCCTGGACTGGTTGCAGTGTCTGCAGATGATGCGGATGTTGTCGAGACGGTCCGTTCCGCCCAGTGAGTGCGGAATGATGTGATCGGCTTCGGGGCTTGCTGGTGTTCTGCCGATGTCCCATCGCAGCGGCACTCCGCAGCTCGGGCAGTGTGTGAGTCCTGCTGCTCGTGCTCGGCGTTTGGCTGTTGCTGCGTTGCGGATCCAATTGGTTGTTCCTGTTCGCGATGTGGTCACGAGAGTTCCTTCTCTCCTCACAGTTCATGCGAACATAGCATGAGAGTATGCGACAGTGCTGTCGTTGTCAACTCGTGCACGCTCGTTCGATGAATACGGATTCATGATTGCGAATATTCATTCATGCTGCTCGTCTGGCTTCACAGGCGAGCACGTCGCCGAACCTGATGCGACCTGAGCCGTCACGTTGCAGGTGTCCACGCTCGCACCACTTGTCGACACGTTTGGCACGCACACGACCAGCTGTGACGGTCTCGATCTCGCGAGCCGTGAGCCGATAGTCCGAGGCGAACCGTTCGCGTGCCTCGATGCATTCAGCGACGTCGTAGGTGGCGTGGCAGGTGGGGCACCGGTGAATGGTGGCACCCCGGGTTGCGTACAGGGGTGCCCCACATTCGCAGGGGCCTATGTAGATCTTCTCGGGGGGCGTGTCGATGACCCGGGTGGCCCGTGCACACCAGCCCCCCACGTCGATGCAGATACGCCCCCCACCCTCACGGATGGCGATGGTGGGTTCGGCGGCGATGAGCCATGCCGTCATCGCTGGCAGGGTGGCCTCCGGCTGGTGGGTGGGGTCATCCAGGGACAGTTCCCGGATGGCGGCCGTGAGCATGGCCCACAGTTCATCGAGCAGCAGGGAGGCCTGCTGGTTGAAGGGAAGTGGGGTGTCGAAGCTTCTGGCATGGGGCCCGAATGTCTTGCGGGATCTGCGTGTGAGTTCGACCTCGAGTTCTCCTGCCAGGGCGTCGATGGATGCGAGGTGGCCATGCAGGGTGTCGATGCAGTCGGTGCACACGAAGGTGTCTGTGACTGGGCGGGTGTTGCAGCAGGTGCACAGGGTGGTCATGGATGTCCTCCGATCGTCTCTCATCGATGATGGGTGCTGTACGCCGATCTGACAGCCCTACGGTGCCGAGGATGAGCATTCCTACCCTCTTGCGTCGAAATCCCGTCCAAGGGGCCTTTTTGTGGCTCTGAGGTGGTACTGCGGTCCAGACGCTCTATCTCAAACTCGAGGCACTGGATGGCTTTGCGCAGGTCCTCCGTTTCCCGGGTGGGGTCCTTGCGCCCTGCACGCAGGACGTACTTGACGGCGCTGCCACGGAAGAACGGCATGTCCTCGACGAGGAATCTGGTCTCGACGGGCACGCCGCAGCGTGGGCATGGCGGACCGTCGTAGTGGGACGGATGGCGTACTGGGTCGTTCATGGGTTTCTCCTGGTGGTGGATTCAGAACGGGCAGGTGTCGTCGGTTGGGGTGGGGGTGGGTGGCGTCATAAGTGCCGAGGTGATGGAGGGCAGTGGTGGTGCGCTGCAGACATGGGCTGGCACGACATCCCAGTGACCACGCCAATCCCTTCCGCCGGGATGGTGCTTTGCGATGAGACGGCTCCATCGTCTGGTGAGCGTCCAGGGTTGACCGGAGCGCAGCTCGTATGTGGGGCGTCCTGCCAGCAGCGCCGTGGCCTCCGTGGCGGCATCGAGTGGGGTCCAGTCGATGCATGCGATCACGGCGCACCGGTCGGCATCGACACCGACGAGGACGATGCGTTTGCAGTCGGTGCACTTGCGGGGTGTCACACCCCTCCAGCCGGGATGCGGCATGAGGTTTTTGAGGGCGCGCAGGGTGGTCGGGATCAGCGGGTCTGGGTACCCCGGGTGCCCAGTTTGGGCTGTTTCGGAAAACTCTCTCCCTGCGCGCGACATGTTGTCAGGAACACTAGTTACTTGTCTTGATGTGTACTTGGATAGAGAAAACTGGGCACCACTGGGCACCCGCGAGGTATCACCCCTAGTCAGACCAGTGTTTTTAGGGTGACCCTTCACAGTATGCAATCGGGCACCACTGGGCACCACTGGGCACCCGCCTTGGTGTACATCACAGGTATTCAACTGGGCACCCGGGTGCCCAGTTTGGGTGCCCAGTTTGTCGTGCCAAAACAGCGGCTCCTGACTCACAGCTTGAACCTCCCCTGAGACCCAGTGGAGTCCTCGCCGGATTCGTCATCGGACGACGCGTCGTCGGGGTCGAGAAGTCTGAGACCTGCATAGAACTTCCGCCCATGACTCCTGACGACCCTCACCCCCCAGCGAGCCCTGATCTCACGACCGAACATCGTTGCCGACAGCTCGGCCTCTCCTTCCTCCCTGCACCAGTCGAGGTAGGCGGCGCGCACGATGGATGTGGCGATACGCACCGCACCACCACCGTCGCTTCCCAAAACGACACACTCATCCATGAAGCGCGCCAAATGATCCTCCTCGGCCGCATAGGCTGCCGTGTCGACCAGGACACGATCCGGGTCTGCCAACCCATCCGCAGAGGCGATCGCACCCCTCACGATCCAGGCAAGAATCCCCGGCCCCTCCTCGTTGATGAGGATCGAGGCGAGATCGTCGATGCGCTTCTCGGGCGGAACCGTGTGGTCGAAGCCGATCAGCCTGGTGCGTCTCCAGAACGATTCACCCCCCGACTCGACACGTGGCTTGTCGTTACCCATGAGCCACAGGGTGTGGGTGGGTGTGAAACTGAAGTGTCGGCCGTACAGGAACCGGGCGGTGAGCGTGTCGCCGCCGGTGAGCAGCTTCACCTTGGCCTCGTCGAACCGGTCACGCTTGTTGACCTCGGAGCACACCACCATGCGCAAGCCGGACAGCCGGGCGATGGCCGACTCGTCGGCATGGCCTGCCATGAGGAATCCAGACGGTGCCGTGGAGGCGTAGTCACCCAACAGGTGGCAGACGACATCGGCAAGCACCGATTTGCCGTTGGCACCCGAGCCATACATGAACGGCAAAATGTGCTGCCTGGCCTGCCCAATGGCAGACACGCCGAGGAGGCGCTGGATGTAGCCGATCATCTCCTCATCGCCACCAAAGGTGTCAGTGAGGAATCGGTCCCATCTGGGCGTGTCTGCCTCGAAGTCTGGGGTGCAGCTGGTGGCTCTGGTGCACAGGGCTTTCGGGTCGGGAGGATCGATGTGGCCATCTGTGAGACTGACGAGGCCGCCTGGGGTGCACAGCGTCAACGCATCGGCGTCGAGCTGATCGGCGGACACCCGCATCTCGGGATGGGTGGAGGCGAGTTTCGCACACGACTCGAGTCCACGTCGGGACAGGCTGTGCTTCCTCCACGCCGCCGCAGCCTTGGTGTCTGCGGGGATGTCCTGGGCAACCTGCGCTGCAGCAGCGAGAGCCTGGGCATTGTCGTCGCACCACACCCATTTCGTGTCGTTCCAGGTGATCCACTGTCCACGGGACGGCACCCATTTGAGACGATCCGACCATGCGGCCGCCATGGCATCACCGTTGCCGGATTCGGTGAGGATGACCGCATCATCCTCGCTCCCCGCCTCGCTTCCTTCCTCGGCTGTCCCACCCTGCCGTCGGGTGAAGGTGAGGGCAGGACCAGACGGCAGCGGAGTGCCATATCCGGCCTGTGCAAGCCTTTTGGCGGCCTCGGACAGATTGCCTGCCGTGTTGTAGTGCGCCCACACCCAGGCTTTCGACATGGGTTCTTCGGCGGGCAGATCGACGGAGGTGGACCACACCCATAGACGGTCCTCCTCGGTGCGTCCCGTCGATGCAGAGGGCCCGTCGGCCAGCCGTTTGCCTGGACGTGTCCACAGCCACCCCATGCCGTCTCGTCGCCCCCTTGTCCATCCCAGAGGCTCCAGAATGTCCTTCCAATCGGTTCTGGCATCGAAGTCGTCGAACGGGGTGATGACGCCCCGATCTGCAGGGCGGGCATGGCTGGGTGTGTGGTCGGGTTCGGGTTGATCCTCCATCTCGTCGAGGGTGGACAGGGCGGCATGAAGCGCGGCGTGCTCGTCGGCGGTGATGGTGGGCAGGGTTTCCGGCCCACCAGCCAACACCTTCCAGGAATGGGCGGCATCCCGAACGGTGGGGGCGGCAACGGTGTATCCGCCTTCACCTCGGGTTTCGATGAGCACATCGACCCGCCCATCGCCTGTGTCACGGCGGGCAATCTTGGTATTGCCACCCACCGGGGCGTCGACACGAAACATGAGGTGGACGCCCCCGGATGGGGACCGTTCGAGGCATCCGGCGAGGAGACGCCTCCACAGGCCGGACAGGTCGTGGTCTGCCATGGTGTCGGCGGCGCGGGTGAACAGGTCGATGGCTCGGCCCTCGAACTCGAGCATCTCGAGGTTGCCGGACACCGCCCCACACACCAGACCGATTCCGTGGTTGCGGTTGGTGAACCAGGCACGAATCTGGTTGTCGTCGGCGCGGCGCTGCTGCCAGGTGCGCCATGGGGTGGCTGGTCGTTTCGTGCCAGCCTCGACGGGGATGACGGACACCCCGGCCTGCTGCCATGCCAGGGCTGCTGCAAGCATGTCTGGTGTGTCGTCGATGCGTTCTGGTGTCGTCATGGTCATCTCTCCACCGCCTGACCGGTGAGAAGCCCGATGAGGTCGTCGAGGGTCATGAGAACCCACTGACTGCCCGGATGTGTGGTACCGCGCCGTTTGGCCACGACAAGACCGCAGCATGCGTCGTCGTTCCCGGCTTCGGTCTGCGCCTGCCTGGTCCAGTCGCCGGGCTGCAGACGACCCCCGTAGTCCTTGCATTCGACGACGACACGGGAACCCATGTGACGCAGCCCGGCGATGTCTCCTCGATCCTTCGTCCCCGTCTTGGCGCGTCGATCGATGCGATCGTCGTCGAGTGATGCTGCAAGATGGTCGGCGATGAGACGTTCAAAGCGTGTTCCGGCGGCTTTGGCCGATGCCCTGTTGCGTGTCATGTGTGCCTCCTTGTGAGGTGCCACCGCCGCAGAACCGGTCGTGATGGGTCCTGCGGCGGTGTGATGTGGTGGGACGGTCAGTTGTTCGGCAGCTGGACTCCGGCTGCAGCCAGGGCGGCCATCACCTCGGGGGTCATGGCTGGAGGCTGCTGCTCACCTTGTGCTGGGGCGTTTTGCTGCTGTGCAGGGTTGGGGTTCTGACTGCCCTGGTCGGCCTGTGTTTGCCCACCGCCTGCCAGATCGACGTTCGACGACGGCGGGGTGTAGGACGCCTCGTACTGTTTTGGTGCGTTCCAGCCGCGACGACTGGGCTGTCCATCACCGGTGTAGGTGAGGGTGAGGGTTCCGCCGGATTCGATGTTGGTCCCCCCGGTGGATTTCTGTACTGCGGCGATGACCGCAGACAGACTCGACTTCGATTCGGGTTTCCTCGACCCCTTGAGGTACACGGAACGTTTTCCGTCATCTCCGGGCTCGGATGCCAGATCGGTGGCCAGGGTGACGCGGATCATCATTTTGGGTTGACCGTTGTCCCAGGTGGCTGGTTCTCCGGTGGACAGGTCGGTTTGCTGAACCTCCTCGACATTGTCCACGCGGCCTTTCACCGAATCGCCGGGGGCTTCGAAGCTGAATGAGGATCCGGTGTTGCCGGAAAGGTTGAAGCTGGTCATGATGTTTTTCCTTTCGTGTTTCCTTTGGTGAAGGACAGTGGTGATGTGGCTGGCTGGTCGTCGCGTGGATGACCGGGGCAGCCTCCGGCCAGATCGTCCGATCCGGGCCGGTGGAATGGGCAGGTGGCGCAGTACTGGTCGGCGGTGGGCATGAGGGGCAGCATGTCGGTGCCCATGCGGGCTGCGAGTGCTGCGACTCCGGCAAGCCTGTTGAGGCCGTCGAGTGCCACCTGTTCGTCGTATGGTTCATGCCACAGGTAGGCCTCGTTCAGTTCTCCATTGCGCGGCAGGAAGCAGATGGCGACGTGGGTGGCTGGCAGCTCCGCCCGCACCCAACCGCGCCCATACAGGTGCGCCTGGATGCGGTATTGCTTCGATGGCCCGTTGACGCGGTATTTGCGCAGCTGCGCAGGGCCTACGACCTTGTGGTCGAGTACGGTTCCGGTCATGCGGTCGTACAGGTCACAGGAGCCGGTGATGTGCCCCAAACCGGGGATCTCACCCACATCGACGCGGGTTTCGGTGTACCAACGTTTGATGTTGGAGCCGCCGTCGTCAACGTCGAAGACCCCTTCGAGCCATGCATGGACGGCAGTTCCTATGGTGGCTTTCCAGTTGGGTGCGCAGGGTCGTTCGTCGATCCCGAGGATTTTGTAGGCGAGTCTGCGCATGCAGTCGGCGCCGATCTCGGAGGGGCCGATGGCTTTCTGGAGGCTGCGTGGATGGTGGCGGATGGCGGTTTCGATGGTTCCCAGATAGGCAGCCATGACCGTTTCCGGGTCGGCATCGGGAACCTGCCATTTTGGTGGCAGTGGTTGTGGTTTCATGAGGCGCTCACTCTGACGGTGGGTTTGTCGGCGACGGTGCAACAGCGCTGGTAGAGGGCTGGTGGCAGTGCTGCCTTGGCTTTGGATGCCGATATGGTTGTGCTGCTGCAGGCTTCGATGAGTTCTGGTGTGTCGGCGAGAGCCTGGGCGGCCAGTTTCGCCTGGAAGCGGCGCGGGTAGGTGATGGTGACCTTTCCCGTTTGCCCGGCATGTGTTCCGGCTCCGTATTCGGCAAGTTGGGTGCGGATGGCTGCGAGCTGGTCGTCAAGTTCTGCTTTGGCGGCGGTGAGGTCGGCGTAGCGTGAGATGAGGTCGTCAATGTCGGTCATGCCGCGCACCCCTCATCCGACTCGTCCGGGTCGTCGGGGTCCGGCAGGTAGTGGGCGATCTGGTTCAGCATGTCTGCTGCGCAGGTCGCCATGCGCCACAACTGCGGGGTGTCATCCAGCGACAGGAGGTTGCGTGCATTGTCTGCGCGCTTCTCGGCTTGACGGACGGCCTCGTGGAGCGTGGCGAGCTCCATCGGCCCCATGTTGTCTGCGAGGGTTTTTGTCTCGGCATCAATGCGATGGTTGATGGTCATTTCCTGTCCTTTCTCGATAGGCCTATGCGGTGGCGTTGCTGTGGTGTGGTTCCGCCGAAGATGCCGGAGCGCATTTTGTATCCGGGCGGCTCCAAATCCATTGCCATTTCGAGGCAGTGGATGGCCAGTGGGCATTGGTGGCACAACCGGATCGCCCTGTTCTGGGTGTCCACGTCGGCGTCGTCGGGAAACCACATTTCCGGGTCCATGCCGGGTTTGCGGCACGCCGCCTGTGCCCACAGGTCGTCGTGGCGATGGTCGGTGCGTGCCCAGCGGGAGCCGATGTAGGCGGCCACCTCGGATGACGCCACCAGAGGTTCCCCGTCCTTGGTGGTGCCGTGCTGTGTGAGACGGCCGCGGCGGATACCGGCCCGCAGCTTCTCCCGAGGCACACCGTGGATTCGGGCGGACTGGGCAACCGTGTGCAGTACTTCCGTCATGGCAGCCTCGCAGGGTCCAGCAGATGGCTGCAGGCGGCCGCCAAGGTGCAGAACAAGGCGGTGGCCAGTGCATGAGGCAGGTCGTCAAACCAGCCAGCCAAACCGATGACACATTCACCAAGCCCACATACGGCAAACACGACCGTCAGCAGTCGGCAGGGGTTGAGTCTCATCACGCCTCCCCAGAGATGGCGTCGATGACCCTGCGCACATGCCGGTCGACCCGGTGCAGCTCCTCCAGGGCAACCCCGAGCAGCAGGCAGGACTCCTCCAGATGCTTCGATGCGCCCGCCGGATTGTCATGGTCCAGGTCGGACTGCAGCTTCTCAATGGACACCTGCAAATCGGATGCCTGATTGCAGATGTGTCGTATTTGGTACATGTATTCGGCGGTCCAATGATCCTTGTATTCGTGCATTGTTTCTCCGTTTTTGGGTGCACTGAAGGCACCCCTGTAGAGGTATGAAAGGTTTTTGATTTCAGGTCAGTCGGTGTGCTTCAATGCGATAGCCAAAGCAATGAGGCACACAACGACGAACACAATGTCGGATGCGTATCCGTGGGGCATGACTAGGCGACCCTCCTCATCAGGGCGGCCACATCGGCGGTCTTCAGCCTCAACGCCTGCGTGTCACCGATCGTCCAGCAGGCCAGCTGTCCACGCTCCGTCAAATGGCGCAGATGACGCGCGGAACAGCTGAGTTCTTTCGCCGCCTGGGTGTAGGTCATCCACCGGCCATATTCGTCGGCCAGCTCCTCGGCGAAGGTTGGTGTTCTGGTTTTCATGGCGTCGCCTGCCACGTGGCATCGGAGACGCGTTCCGTCATGGATTGCGCCTGTTCGATGAGGTCGAGGACACTGCCCAGCAGATAGACGACATCCTGTGTAGTCTGGCTGTCGTATTTAAAAAACAACTCGTTGAACACTCGGTCGATGGATTCGTATGCTGCATTGAAACTGTTCGCGGCTTCCTCGCGGTTCATGCTGCCGCCTCCTCGGCAAGTTCGTTGCTGTAGGAAGCGGACGTAGGGTGGTAGTTCACCTTGCTGTACGTCATGATGGATTCCCCTTTTCCATGTGATGTGATGTCGTCATGAATTGGCAGACGTGGGTTGCTTTGGTGGCAGCCGTTGTGTCGGTGGCCTCTGTATTCGTCAACTGGTGGTTGCAGTGGTGGCAGCGAGGCCAGGTGAAATGGCTTGTCGATGGATATGTGACACAGGGCGTCGGTGTCGATGTCTGGAATGTGAGATCGCAGGACGTCGCTGTTATCCGTCTCCAGCTGGTGAACTGTGGAGACGCCCCTGCGTATGGTGTTGAAACACGTCGATGGCATGCCGATGCTTCACGTCCGTTTACCGTCTTCGAGGCAGGTGTCATCCCAGCGGGAGGCATGGTCGAGGTCACCATGGTTGCCCCGCCAGACCGTTGGACCGAGGCGTGGCTGGAGCCGCGATATAGACCCAGCCCGACACGGCGGTCCATGTCACTGCGAACAGGTGCCCGCTTTTGTCTCGGGTCAGTACTGGCAGACGTGGATCGCCGGCCGCCGGGATTTGATCCCACGGATACACAACAGGTTCGCCGTCGCTTCCCCGCTGAGCTTGCCCATACAATTGAAACCAGCTGAATCGCGGTTCGTGTATTCGCAGGCCGGTTGCATCCTCTTCAAAATTGTCGCGGTGTCGACGCCAGGGGAGCCTCATGCCGCCTCCTTGTCGTTGATGCCTTTGGGAAGTCGACCGTCCAGGAAGCGGGTGACGAAATACACCTGACCCTTTCCCGTGACCTTGGTGGTTTTCGAAATCGACACGTGGCCATCGGAATGCACGATGGTGGTTTCCTTCACCTCGAACAGGTTGAGATTCATGGCCTTCTGGGTGGGCATGTTCCACATGCCTCCCTTGGCGGCGCACAGGTAGCCGTCGCGTCGCAGCATCTCGAACAGCCTGTTCTGGCCGATCTCGTAGCCGTTCTGGCGTAGCAGTTTCGCCAAATCGCCGATGAGGATGGATGTGTGTGATGCGGACACGGCGTCGGCGAATCTGGCCTTGGGGGTGTCGATGGCGGCCTGCTTCTCCAGGGCGGCGCGCTTGGCACGCTCGGACTTCAACTTGGTGGCCAGCTGGATGATCGTGTCCGGGTTGTCGAGGATGTCCTCGATCTTCTGATTGGTGAGGTAGCCGCCGTGCTTGCGGATCGAGGGGAGAACCTCCGAGGTGACCCAGCGTCGAAAGGCAACTGCCTCCGGCTTGTCGGATCGGATGATGACTTCGTACATGCCCGCCTCAGACACGATGGTCATTTCCTGGTCCCCGCCAGGGGTGCTCATCAGATGAGCACCCTTCATGTCGTCCGCTATTCGCATGGCGACACGTGACGGTTTGGCTAGGTCGAGCACCTTGCACAGGTCGGCGAGCACGAACCACGGTTCACCGTCAATGGTGACGACGCGGACGGGCTGGGCGTTGTAGGTGAATGGATGGATGAGACTGGTCATGCTGCTGCCCTTTCACGGTTTCCAGAGACTGTGGGGATGATGGCCAAAAAAAGAGTGTCTTGCGGGGTTCGTAGCGCCTCGCATATTGCTCGGGCGGTGTCGGCTGAGCATGTGGTCCGATGACCGTGGACGAGGTGATTGACCACACCTGGTGTGAGTCCAGCAGCCTTGGCCAGCTGGTAGCCAGAGGTGTACCCCCGGTACTCCATCGTGTCGTGGAGCATGGCGAGTGATTTCAGTTGGACGCGGATACGAGGAGCGGATGTTCTGTCGTTCTTCCATGTTGGAGTTTTGGTGGTAGGCACGATGGTCCTCCCTTCTATGTTCATGGTGCACATGAACCGTGCATGTGTCTAGAGTGCATGGTCTTAGGCACAATGTCAAGTCTCTAGAGACTGAAAACCTGGCGATCTAACGCCACCCTTGTGGCGCAGCTAGAAGTTCTTTCGTGTAGTTTGTGCATATGAGCTGCACTGCTACCCTTGCCAACAGCCACTGTCCATGTGCACGGTGGATGTCATGAGCAGCCTGTCTGACCGCCTGTGGGAGGCAAAAGGAGACCGTACCTACGACGACATCATTCGCATGGCAAACAGGTACGGTTACAAACTCTCTAAGAGTGCTCTCAGTAAGTATTTCAACGATCGCCAGGGGCCGCGCCCGTCACCTCAAACCCTTGATGCCATTGCCTTCGGGCTTGACCTTGACCCCCGTGAGTTGCGACAGCTCGCTGGCATGCAACCGGGAGAGCTGGACGAATGGGAACCACCGGCTGAAGCCGCTCTGCTCAACAAAGAACAGCGTGATGTCCTGGACTCACTTATCAAGACTATGGTGCGCACCTCTGGCTTGGTGGATGTCATGAACGATCTGGGAGAAACCACGCGTGAGACCGTGCGCAACAACGTGATCCCGATACGGACTCCACGATTATTTTCTGAGACCTTGCAGCAAATCCTGCAGGATGAACGCTTGGCTGCTAAACGTTCCAGCCAGTCCAAGGGCCGCCCAGATATCGATGGGATTCCGCAGTTCACCAAGGATGAGGTGGAGGAGATTCTGGCGACCCTGCCCGATGATGACGTAGATGATCTGTGGCGTGACTACGAAAACACCAAACACAAGGAGCGACAGTGATACCACCCTTGGATCCCGACACCGGTGCTCTGCCCTTAGGGCGTCACGTCGCCACTCTGCCAGAGGTGCAGAACCAATTCACCACCACTGATCAACGCAACGATCTGTGGAAGAAGTTTCTCGCCGTTACGGGTATGTTTCGCGGCGAGGGCTCCGTATGTGCCGTCTGGCTGTCCGGATCCTACCTCACCAGCAAGGAGATGCCGCATGACGTTGACGCGGTATACTGGCTTGGTCGAGGGTTTGATCCCCGTACGGCTCAACGGATAGCCAGGTACGTGCGAGATGTCATGCACATGCCAGTGGACTGTTACCCGTTCGTCTACGAGCCGACTAAGGGCGCAGGTTTCACGTCTGACCAGTATACATGGTATCGAGGATATTGGGATGACCTATGGTGCCGTTTGCGTAGCAATGACGACAATGAGGCCAGGGTGTCTAGACGGGGCTATGTGGAGGTGATCATCGATGGATGGCATTCCTGAATTCAGCCGTGCCGAAGTCGAGGAGCTTCTGGCGAAGCTTCCGGATGAACCTTACGACACGCCTGTGATGGATGCAGACGACTTGGGGCGCCTCAGCATTGAGCGCATGGTCGCCAAGCAGGCTGGCACCGAAAGGATGCTGCGTTCCCGGGGACGACTGCACTTTACCGGTGATGGCGTGGAGGGTCACACCATGGAAGTGTCCTCTTTTGCCTTTACGATCGCCGGATATCAAGATCTTGTTTCGGCGGTCGGGGCTAACCTTGACGGGCACGACAGTGGGCGTGGACGGATTTCGCAAGAGGTAGTCCGCAAGACCACCCTGCTCGTGGATGCCTCACCACTCCCCGGATCGGTCCAAGTGGTGATGATCCCAAAGGCAGATGCCCTGGCCGAGGTGGAGCCCGGGGGGCCGTCACTGTTTGAGGATCTGCTTCCCAAAGAGAGAACATTGGCCGATCGGGCATCTGAGATAGCCATTGGACTATTGACTCTGCCCGATGATCCAGACTTGGATGGCTGGACCGGAAAGGTTCGCAGCGGAGGCCCTCGAGTGGCCCGCACCTTGCGTCGTATGTTTTCTGCTATAGAGAAGGCAGACATTGCCGTTGATGCGTCATGGCAGGAGCCGGGGAATCCAACGGTGCGCAGTACCCTGCGCACCGTTGACGCCAGACGCGGGATTGACGCCATCGACCGTTGTTCCCTCACCGATGCCCAGGTGGTCCTTAGGGGGACTCTTCATATGGTGGACGATATCCATCCCCGTGCATTGGAGATCGAGGGAAGTGACGGGCTATTCATCGTACAACGTGGAAATCTGTCTGATGAAGATCTCCATAGGTTGACGGTGGGGTGTTTCGTTGAGGTGGAGGCAGTGGAACAGATCGCTTCTGGGGCTGGCGGTGATCGAACGACTCTGACGGCATTGTCCGTGACGCCGATTGACCAAGACTGACCGACTCTCCAACCTCAACGACGAGGAATCCAACCATCTACCACACGTGGAATACGCCTGACCTCTACATAGAGGCATAGAGAAAGACAGGACTGTGGGACATCGCCGCCGTATGAAGAAGCTCGAGGAACAGCAGAAGCGCCTCGAGGTGGACAAGATGAAACGCGAGAAGCATGCCGAGGAGGATGCCGCCAAACGCGAGAAGTCACAGGAGCGCCGGGAACGCCGAGAGGAGCGGGCGCGGAAGAATCAGGAGGCCTACGACCAGCTGTCGCCGGAAGAGAAGCAGAAGGCCACCAAGTTGACGCTGATCATCGGTGCCATCGTGGCAGTGGTCATCCTCCTTGCCGTCATCGTGTCCTGTCAGGGCGGCAAGGAGGACACGAGCAGTGATGCGCCTCGGGCTACGGCGTCGGCTAGAAAGCACCGCACTTCGCGCCCCGGAGTGACGAGCCAGAAGAAACAGGAGCCCCAGAAGCCGGCCGCTGGGAAGCATCTGGCCAAGGATGTCGAAAAAGCAGTACTCGCTGAGTTTCAGGTGAAGTCATTCACGCAGATGTGTGGCGAGGCTGATTGGGCATGTGCGATCACGGAGATTCGCGACACCGCCGATGGTGTCGTCACCGTTCATGTGCAGGAGTCCCTGTCGAAGAGTGAGGCTAGGGAGATCGCCCGGAGAGTGTTTGGCTTGTCTGGTGGCGAAGTGCCTGACCTGCAGTGGGTTGCCGTTGAGGACACGTCTGGTGGTGTCCAAGGGCAGGTGAAGCGTTCCGACATGCCCATGCTGAACAGGTGAGTATCGCGCTATACGGTTCGTAGCCTGCTCATGGAATGATAGACCTCGAAGGATAGGCTGCCGAGAGGACACCAAGAGGACCCGCCCTGCAAGGGGACGGGTCCTCTTGTTATTACCGTCGGCTCCAGTTGTGGCCTTGAAGGCCATAGTTGT
>OJLL01000060.1_pt1 | contig 38029 bp, 33 predicted proteins | sample 1596941 | NCBI WGS metagenome assembly OJLL01 (sample SAMEA3904689, study PRJEB24821) | metagenome | biome: Builtin; feature: hospital; material: surface | place: USA | collected 2013-08-13 | reverse complement strand
GGACTTAACCCAACATCTCACGACACGAGCTGACGACAACCATGCACCACCTGTACACCAGCCACAAAGGGAAAGACTATCTCTAGCCCGATCCAGTGTATGTCAAGCCCAGGTAAGGTTCTTCGCGTTGCATCGAATTAATCCACATGCTCCGCCGCTTGTGCGGGCCCCCGTCAATTCCTTTGAGTTTTAGCCTTGCGGCCGTACTCCCCAGGCGGGGCGCTTAATGCGTTAGCTACGGCACGAAAGTCGTGAAAAGACCCTCACACCTAGCGCCCACCGTTTACGGCATGGACTACCAGGGTATCTAATCCTGTTCGCTACCCATGCTTTCGCTCCTCAGCGTCAGTAACTGCCCAGTAACCTGCCTTCGCCATCGGTGTTCCTCCTGATATCTGCGCATTTCACCGCTACACCAGGAATTCCAGTTACCCCTACAGTACTCAAGTTATGCCCGTATCGCCTGCACGCCCGGAGTTAAGCCCCGGAATTTCACAGACGACGCGACAAACCACCTACGAGCCCTTTACGCCCAGTAATTCCGGACAACGCTCGCACCCTACGTATTACCGCGGCTGCTGGCACGTAGTTAGCCGGTGCTTCTTATCTAGGTACCGTCACAAAAAGCTTCGTCCCTAGCGAAAGGAGTTTACAACCCGAAGGCCGTCATCCCCCACGCGGCGTCGCTGCATCAGGCTTCCGCCCATTGTGCAATATTCCCCACTGCTGCCTCCCGTAGGAGTCTGGGCCGTATCTCAGTCCCAATGTGGCCGTCCACCCTCTCAGGCCGGCTACCCGTCGCCGCCTTGGTAGGCCATTACCCCACCAACAAGCTGATAGGCCGCGAGCTCATCCTACACCGAAAAAACTTTCCAACCATCACACTAAAAATGGCTCCTATCCGGTATTAGACCCAGTTTCCCAGGCTTATCCCGAAGTGCAGGGCAGATCACCCACGTGTTACTCACCCGTTCGCCACTCGAGTACCCCTGCAAGCAGGAGCCTTTCCGTTCGACTTGCATGTGTTAAGCACGCCGCCAGCGTTCGTCCTGAGCCAGGATCAAACTCTCCACAAAAAGGCCGTGAAAAGCCCAAACCTAACAAAAAAGAACAAACCAAACCACATGACGCATACGCATCACGCACACACCACGCGGACTGGCAAATCCAAAAATTACATAAAGAAAAAATCCAACCAACCCCCAACCCGACGGGGCACAAAAAAGGAGGCTGGCCACGTTAGAAGATTTTCAATCTACGCCCAAACAACTTATGTTATTTACAATGACGCCGCTTGAAAAAAGCGCCATCCGGCATACACCAACCACGGCACACATACGATGTACCGCAGCCAGAACAATCAAAAACCAACCAACACAAAAAGTACATTGGCACACTATTGAGTTCTCACACATCATCCGCACACTCTTCGTTACGAACATTTTCTGTTCGCCCTTCCGAGCGGCTGGAGTTCACACTGTAGTCAACAAGTTAAATCTTTGTCAACTCCGAGTTAATCTCCGCGTCATCCGCGTTCCCGCGGCGACTTCGATAAATATACGCAGCGCCCGAATATTCACCAAATCCCCAGTTAAATACCTGTTTCTTCGCAGCATGGCCTTCACCGTTGAGCTCTTAGGGTCTAAAACGCCGAAACCCGCCGCGGGATGCGGCGGGTTGGATCTTGAGGGAGACGTCGACAAGCGCGTGCGTGAATTCCTAGCTCAGCTTCGCGCCGGCAAAGTTCTTCTTACCGCGGCGCAGCACCAGCCAAGAACCATGGAGCAAATCCTCGTTAGTGGGTTCCCACTCATTGGACTCAATGCGCTGATTGTTCACGTACGCGCCGCCTTCCTTCACGGTACGGCGCGCCGCACCCTTGGAATCCGCAAGGCCGGAGGCGACAAGCAGATCAATGATGGTGCGCGGCTCACCTGCAGGAACCTCAGCCACGGTGGTCTCCGCGAGGGCACCGGCAAGGGTGTTCTCATCCAGCTCGGCGAGCTCGGCCTTGCCAAACAATGCCTGCGCGGCAAGTTCCACAGCCTTCGTGGCCTCTTCACCGTGCACCAGGGTGGTCATTTCCTGTGCCAAGCGGCGCTGAGCCTCGCGGCGGAAGGGCTCGTCGGCGACCTTCTGCTCGTAGGCGGCAATCTCTTCCTGGTCCAGGAAGGTAAACCACCGCAGGTAGTCAATCACCACAGAGTCGCCGGCGTTGAGGAAGTACTGGTACCAGGCGTACGGGGACGTCTTTTCCGGATCTAGCCACAGCTTTCCGCCACCGGTGGACTTGCCAAACTTCTGGCCCTGAGCATCCGTGACCAGTGGAACGGTAAGGCCGTGGACCTTCGCACCGTTGACACGGCGGTTGAGATCCACACCGGAGACGATGTTGCCCCACTGGTCGCCGCCACCGATCTGCAGGACGCACTCCAGCTCATTGTGCAGGTGGACGTAGTCGTTGGACTGCAACAGCATGTAGGAGAACTCGGTGTAGGAAATACCGTCGGACTCCAGGCGGCGCTTGACCGTATCGCGGTCCAGCATCGTGTTCAGGGAGAAGTTCTTGCCCACATCACGCAGGAAGTCGATGACGGACATCTGGGAGGTCCAGTCCGCATTGTTGACCATGGTCGCTGCGTTTTCGCCCTCGAAGTCAATGAACTGACGCAGCTGCTTCTTGATGGCCACCAGGTTTTCGTTGATGGTCTCCTGCGAGAGCATGGAGCGCTCCCCTACGTCACGCGGGTCACCAATTTGCCCGGTTGCGCCGCCCGCGAGGGCGATCGGGTGGTGACCGGCCTGCTGGAAACGACGCAGCATAATCATCGGCACCAAGTGGCCCGCGTGCAGGGAGTCACCAGTGGGGTCGAAGCCGCAGTACAGCGTGATGGGGTTTTCGCAGGCCTCGCGCAGGGCGTCGAGGTCGGTGGACTGGTTAATGAGGCCGCGCCACTGCAGCTCATCGATGATGTTCATGGAGGCTCCTTCTTACTTCGATTCCGGCTGGACGTGTGTCTTAGGCATCCTGCTCAGCGGGTGGCCACGGCGAAGCGTTATCCACCAGCATGACGGGAATATCGTTTTCGATGGGATAGGCCACGCCCAGGCGGTCATTGACCAGCACCTGTTCTTCTTCCAGGTAGTTCAGCGGGCCTTTGTCCTGCGGACACACCAAAATGTCGAGCAGCTTCGGATCGAGACTCATAACCGCTAACCCTACACCTCCTTGGATTCCACAGAAGGAAGGGTCCCGCCATATTCCAACTTGAGCGCCATCGTGTGATCCTGCAGGCTACGCACCGAGTCTTGGGCAATGGCGTCCCGAATCTCTGTCATCTCGCGGTTCAGAATCCCCAGGCCCTCAGTGACTTCCTTGACCGCTGCGGGGTTGGTGAGATTGGTGACCTGCAGGTAGGACTTCACCAGTGCGCTCGAGTGCTCCTCAATCATGTCGCGGACCAGAGCTTGCTGGCTCGGGGCATCGTCTAGCCGGTTCCAGTTGTTGAGCACCCACCGCGCCGAGGAATCAAACTCCGTCCACGCGCGGTCAACCGGGGCCGGAATGTCACGGCGGTGCAGGCTGTAGCGAGTCCCCTCCAAAGTGTTCGTAAGCCGGCCGGCCCCCGACATTGGAGGTGCCGGAAGCTCTTTACTCTTCTTTTCGGGCGGGGTGAGGAAGCCGGCCGCCGCACCGCAACTGGCCGCCACGATGGGCCAGAGGAAGCCCAAGCCGCCACTGGTGAGAAAGTGCAGCACTACGACGAGCGCTGTGACCGTCACCGCGGCAATGACTTTGCGGGGTGTTAAGGCGTCCATGGATGCCTGCCTTCCTTTTCGCTAAATAGTGGTGCTCTACTGGTAGGCGCGGATTTCCTCGAAGGCTCCGGCCAGGTCGCCGTTGAGGGCGTTGAAGGTTTTTCCGCCGGTCAGCTGAGCTAACTCTTCCATCTCCTGGACGTTGGCTTCACCGTACAGGATGACGAAGACTGGGATCTCCTTCTTATCCGGCGGGAGCTGCTCGTAGGCCTCCTTGAACTGCGCGAAGGTCCGCCCGCGGGTAACTTCGCCGTCGGTCATGAGCACCACGGTGCCAATATCGCCGTCGCCAGTGTCGAGCTCATCAAAGGATTTGAGTACTGAGTCGAAGGTGGCTGTTTCCCCGTCCGCGCGGAGGTTCTCAACACGGTCCGCCAGCTCCTTCGCCGAGCCCATGTTCGCGGTATCCATCACCGCACGGGTCACGGGCTGCGCCTCGGACGAGTACGGCATGAGCTTGATCTGCTCGCGGTTGCGGAAGGCAACCTGGCCTTCCTCCTCGGTGTTGCCGTCCGCGGAGCCGTCGATAAGCGGGCGCAAGCTGCTCTTGAGCAGGTCGATACGCTCGCCCTCCATCGAGCCCGAGGTATCCAACACCAGGGCGGTGTTGCCAGGCTTGCGCAGCTCGTGCGCAAACGCGGCCTCGAGCGCCTGCGCCGTCTTCTCGTTTGCGGGATAAGGAAGCTCGAACATGGTGCCCGGCAAATCGGAATCGTCCACGCGCAGGTGGTAGCTCTTCAGCACCTCCGAGGAATCACGCATCCAGTCAGCCAGCGCCTGCACCTTGGCTTCGGCGTCCTCATCCGGGGAGCTACGCAGGGCCGACAGCGGATAGTCCGCGGAGATGACCCCGTCGGAAGGAATGACCACCTGCAGATCCGCGCCCTCGTCCTGGAGCTGATAGAGCACGGATTCGTAGTTGAGGATTGCGTCGGCCTGCTCGGGGTGCTCCCGGAACCTGTCCGCCAGCCAGCCCGAAGAACCGGAGGTCAGCGTCTGGTTACTGAACAAGTCTTGGACCTTGTCCGTGGCCTTGTAGATATCCTCCTCCGTCAGTGCCCTGCCGGTGTCGGCGAAGGCGGTGGTAGCCGCGGACAGAGCGGAGAAGCCCGAGTTCGACGTCGAGGGGTCCGTCATGCCAAAGGTGATGCCGGAATCCGCAATCTCCTGCCACGTCGGCTGCGTGGTGTCCCAGCCGTGCTTCTGGGCAACGTCCTTGTGCACGCCCAGCGCCACGGGTGAGCGCGCCACGCTGAATTCCTTGCCCAGCTTACTATCGGCACCGATGATGCGCGCATAACGGTTGGTGGCAAACCACGTTGCGTCGTAGTGGTCATCAAAGGTTCCCTGCTTCAGCGAGCGGGAATTTTCCAGTGTGCCTGACTCCGTGGTCATAGTGATGTCGAAGCCGAGCGAATCGGAGGCTTGCTCCAGCACCGGTTCCAGCGGGGCGAGCTCCGTAGCGGCGACAATCTTGAGGTCGCCGTCGTACTCCGGCCCGGTCGAGGCCGCGTCATCGAGCCAGCTGCTACCACTACCGGCAGAACACGCTGTGAGGCCCATAGCGCACAGCACGGCAACAAGCACCTTGAGGGAGCGCAACATTCACATCATCCTTTCCGGGGTTTCGGTTCCCGTGTCTTATCCCAGTTCCTGCAGAATTGCTTCGTAGTCTCGCCAGGGTGTGGGCCGTTGTTGAGTTGGCAGGTCAAGCGGAGCGTAGTCGATCTCTGTGGCGAAGTTTTCAAAAACGGAGGAGGGCTCCGTGCGGTATCCCTGAACCGCGGCAGCGCCTTGGAGTGAGGCCTCATGCACGGCAGCCGCGAAGGTTTCGCCCTCCTCGGTCTGTGGAATGACTGTGAACGTCAGCAGTGCCCCGGGGTCAAGAGTTAAGGGAGTGTACTCCTCTAGCTTCGTACCACTTTCGGAAATTGATTGCTGGAACAGCTCCGCCACCAATTCGGCTTCAGTAGCCAAGACCATGGGCATCTCACCCTGTCCGAGGCGCAAGAAGGCATCGAAGATACCTTGGGTGCTGGTCTCCCCGTGGCCTTGGCCTACCAGGAGTCGTTGCATAGCGTCGTCGCCCCCAGCGTCTTTCCCAACTGCGCGAATGAGGGAGGCGTACTGCAGCGCCGCGCTGGACTCGCGCACGCTCGGAACCGCAACGTCAACGACGCGCGGAGAACCAAAGTCCGGGCTGATGTCGCGCCAGCGGGTACCGTCCTTCGACATCTCGTTCAGTTTTGCCAAGTCGAGGGATTTATTCCCACCGGAATCGGCCACGAGGCCCTTCGCCTGCATATCGTCCACCAGATCGGTATAGACCAGCGCGATGAGCGGGGTGGAAAAGGCAACCACTGAGCCCGAGTCGGCGTCAGTCATGGTCGTGGACTTGTCCTCCGCCTCCACGGCGCGGGCAGCCCCATCTAGTGCGGGCATGACAAAGTCATAGTCAGAGCTAGGCGAGCTGGCGATCTCCATCATGTCCTGCGGCGAGACAACGTCGTAGTCCACCGAAATCCCCAACACAGTAAACACGTCAGACTCCGTCGCATACTTGAAGAACTCCTCGCTTTCTGGGCTGATAGCCCCTTTCACGAAGACGTGCTCCCGGGGAGGGGTGGAAGAGTCAGACGAGCTAAAGCTGGGCAGCGATATCCCGCCGCGTCCCACCACTACGGAGACGATAGCCACAACCAGGAAGGCGAGGGCTGCGAATAGTGACTTCTTTCGTCCACCCGTCTGTGCGCTACTCATGACCTAAATCATAAAAGGCCCTGCCCTGCTGTGCTGGACTTCTGGGGAGCTCACCCCCGCTGCAGTCCCCCACTGCAGCGGTCTCCGGGGCGACTATGTGACCGACTAGTGGGCGGGGATCACAGGAGTCGTCGCCCAGTCCCGGAAGTCAGCGGTGAGCTCGTCCACCCGCTGGCGCTGCTCGGCCACGCGCACCCCGGCGGTACCGCCCTTGGTCGCGCGGGAGGCCACGGCGCCATCAATGGTGAGCACCTCACGGACTTCGGAACGCAGGCGCTTGTCGACGCCTTCCAGGTCCTCATCGGTGAGATCCACCAGATCCACGCCCCGCGCCTCTGCCAGCTGGACGCAGGCGCCGGAGGCCTCGTGAGCCTCCCGGAACGGCACGCCTTGGCGCACCATCCACTCCGCGAGGTCTGTAGCCAGGGTAAAGCCACGCGGTGCGAGCTCGCGCATGCGGTCCTCGTGGAAGGTCAGGGTCTCCACCAAGCCCGTCATCGCGGGCAGCAGCAGGTTGAGCTGGGCCACCGAATCCACGATGGGCTCCTTATCCTCCTGCAAATCGCGGTTATAGGCCAGCGGCTGTGCCTTCAGGGTGGAAAGCAGTCCGGTGAGGTTGCCGATGAGCCGGCCAGTCTTACCGCGAGTCAGCTCCGGAACGTCCGGGTTCTTCTTCTGCGGCATGATGGAGGAGCCGGTGGACCAGGCGTCATCCAGCGTGACGTAGCCGTACTCGGGCGTGCACCAGTACACGATCTCTTCCGCCAAGCGAGACATGTCGATGCAGATTTGGGTGAGCACGAAGGCCGTCTCCGCGGCAAAGTCCCGCGAGGACGTACCGTCCAGCGAGTTCTCCGCCGCCGAGTCAAAGCCCAGCTCCGACGCGATGGCCTCTGGATCCAAGTGCAGCGAGGACCCCGCGAGCGCGCCCGAGCCATAGGGCGAGACGGCCAGACGCTTGTCCAAATCCTGCAGGCGCTGCAGGTTGCGCAGCTGCGGCTGCGCATGGGCAAGCAGCTCGTGCGCCAGCAAAATGGGCTGCGCCGCCTGGGAGTGCGTCTTGCCCGGCATGATGGCATCGGGGTGCTTTTCTGCCTGCGCCGACAAAGCCTTCACCAGATCGGTGACCTGCAGGGCGATGTCCCGGATGGCGTCGCGCACCCACATGCGGAACAAGGTAGCAACCTGATCATTGCGGGAGCGGCCGGCGCGCAGTCGGCCGCCGACCTCGGGGCCGACAATATCGATCAGCCCGCGCTCCATGGCGCCGTGCACGTCCTCGTCGGTCGGCAGCGGCCCAAACTCGCCGGAGGCGACCTTCTCCCCCAGCTCGGTAAGCCCCGAGAGCATGGTGTCCAGGTCAGAGTCGGAAAGCAGGCCTGCCTTGTGCAGCACCTTGGCGTGTGCCTTGGAGGCCAGCACGTCATACGGTGCGAGCACCCAGTCGAAATGCGTCGATACGGAGAGGGCGAACATGGCCTCGGACGGGCCGCCGGCGAAGCGACCGCCCCACAGGGCGCCCTCGTTGGTCTTGTGCATGACGTCCCTACTTACCAGTCGGGAAACCGCCGTCGCGGTCACGCTGGTTGGAGATCTGGGTGGACAAACCGTGCAGCTGAACAAAGCCTTTAGCCGCGGTCTGGTCGAAGGTATCTCCCGTGTCGTAGGTGGCCAAGTCGAAGGAGTACAGCGACTGGCCAGAGCGACGGCCGTTGACGGTGGCGGTGCCGGCGTGGAGGACCATCCGGATATCGCCCGTGACGTTCTCCTGGGTGGACTCGGTGAATGCGTCCAGGGAGCGCTTGAGCGGGGAGAACCAGAGGCCGTCGTAGACCTCCTCGGACCAGCGGGCGTCGGTCAGACGCTTGTAGCGCGCCAGCTCGCGCTCCACGGTGACGTCCTCCAAGGCCTCGTGGGCCTTGATGAGCACCATGGCACCCGGGGCCTCGTAGACCTCACGGGACTTGATGCCGACCAAGCGGTCCTCCACCATGTCCAGGCGGCCAATGCCCTGGGCGCCGGCGCGGCGGTTCAGCTCCTCGATGGCCTCCAGGATGCTCACCGGCTTGCCGTCGATAGCAGTCGGCACACCCTTGTCGAAGGTGATGGTGACCTCATCCGGGGCGTTGCCCAGAACCGGCTGCTCGGTGTAGGCGTAAAGATCCTTTGTGGGCGGGTTCCACAGGTCCTCCAGGAAGCCGGTTTCCACGGCGCGGCCCCACACGTTCTGGTCGATGGAGAACGGCGACGCCGCCGACTGCTCGATGGGCAGGTCAATCTCTTCGGCAAAGGCGATGGCCTTGTCACGGGTCCACGCGTAATCGCGGGCGGGGGCGATGATCTCCAGGGAGGGATCGAGGGCACGGAAGGATACCTCAAAGCGCACCTGGTCGTTACCCTTGCCGGTGCAGCCGTGGGAGACGTGGGTTCCGCCGTGCTCCTGCGCGGCTTCCACGAGATGCTTGACAATCAGCGGGCGGGAAATGGCAGAGACCAGCGGGTACTGCTTCATGTACATGCCGTTGGCCTTGATGGTGGGCAGGCAGTACTCCTCGGCGAACTCGTCCTTGGCATCAACGACGATGGACTCAACAGCGCCGCAGTCAAGCGCACGCTGGCGCACGGACTCCATGTCCTCACCACCCTGACCAAGGTCAAGGGAGACGGCGATAACTTCACCGCCGGTCATCTTGGCCAGGTAAGGAATGGCGACGGAAGTATCCAGTCCGCCAGAGTAAGCAAGCACAACGCGTGCAGTCATGGTGAATTGCTCCTTAGAGTCGAAAAATAGAGTTCTACTGTTTCTCTAGATTTATATTATACAGCAAGCCGTATAAATGTTAAATGCTGCGGCTGGTGAGTTTCTCCGCCAACTCACGGCCGCCAATGTCCTCGCGGGCGAGGATGAAAATGGTGTCGTCACCAGCGATACAGCCCACGACCTCCGACAAACCGACGCGGTCGATGAAGGAAGCCAGGTATTGTGCCGCGCCCGCCGGCGTGCGCAGCATGGCGATGTTTCCTGAATAGTCATGGGAGACCACCAGCTCATCCAACATGCGGCGCAGCTTCTCGCGCGGACCGTTGAGCTGGTCCTCAAACTGCTCCAACTCACCACCCACCACGTAGAAGCTACGACCGCCGTCGCGCTTGACCTTCTTGGCGCCCAGCTCATCAAGGTCGCGGGAGAGGGTGGCCTGGGTGATGTCGATGCCCTCCTCCAGCAGCAGCTCCGAAAGCTGCACCTGGCTGGTCACGCGGGTGCGGTCCAGGATCTCCAGGATCTTGGCCTGGCGGGCGTTGCGGGTCGTCGGCGTCGTGGTCATAGGGTCTACTTCTCCTCCTGTGCAGCAAGCAGCCACACCAGCAGCGCCTTTTGCGCATGCAGGCGGTTCTCTGCTTCATCGAAGACTCGGGACTGGGGGCCATCAATAACCTCGGCGGTGACCTCGTTGCCGCGGTAGGCGGGCAGGCAGTGCAAGAAAATCGCATCGTCCTTCGCGCGCGCCATGAGGTCCGCGTTGACTTGGTACGGAAGGAACGGGGTGCGGCGGTCCTTACCGTCCGATTCCTGGCCCATCGAGACCCACGTGTCAGTGATGACCACGTCTGCGCCCTCCACGGCATCGAGAGAATCACTCACCGTGACCGTCCCCCGCCTGCGGGCACGCTCCACAAATTCCTCCTGTGGCTGGAAGCCCTCGGGCGCCACAATGGCCATCTCCATGCCGGCGGTGGCAAAGCCGAGCATGTAGGAGTTGGCCATATTGTTGTTGCCATCGCCCAGGTAGACGGCCTTGCGCCCAGTGAGGTCTCCGAAGTTTTCGCGGCAGGTCACCAGGTCTGCCAGGATTTGGCAGGGGTGCAGGTCGTCCGAGAGTGCGTTGACAATGGGGACCGTGGCGGTCTGGGCCATATCCAGCAGGTTCTGGTGAGCATAGGTGCGCCACACGATGGCCTCCACGAACCGCGACAAGACCGCGCCGGTGTCCTGGTAGGTTTCGCCCTTGCCCATCTGCGTGGACTTGGTTTCGGTCACGATGGCGTGGCCGCCCAGCGCGGCGATCCCGGCCTCGAAGGAAAAGCGCGTGCGCGTCGACGTCTTATCAAAAAGCACCGCCACCGACTTCGGCCCCTCCAAGGGACGCTCAGAGAAGGGCTCCTTCTTCAGCTGCAAAGCCAGGTCCAGAACCTCGGACTGTTCCTGCGGTGTGAGATCGTCATCGGCCAAGAAATGGCGCACGCTCATCCAACTTCCTCCAGTACCTTATGCAGGCGCTCTATGGCCTGATCGAGTTCGGCGTCGGTGATGACCAGCGGCGGGGTCAACCTCACGACCTCGCTGCTCGGCGCATTGAGGATGAGGCCATGCTTAAAGCCCGCCGCCACAACGTCCTTCGCCACCGACGTATTTAATACAACACCTAGCATAAGCCCTCGCCCACGCACTGTGGCGACATAGGGAGATTTGCTCAACTCACGGCGCAACTTCTCCCCTTTTCGGGCGACGTCGGCGACAAGTGAGTCGTCGACAAGCTCCAGCACCGCCGCGGCTGCCGCACACGCCACGGGGTTCCCACCAAAGGTGGTGCCGTGCGTACCCGGGGTGAAGAGATGTGCGGCTGCACCCCGCGAAATGGTGGCGCCAATGGGCAGACCCGCACCCAAGCCCTTCGCCATGGTGATGACATCCGGCAGCACGCCTTCGTGCTGGAAGGCAAAGAAATCGCCCGTGCGTCCCACACCCGTCTGCACCTCATCGACGATCATGAGAATCCCATGCTCATCGCACAACGCCCGGACAGCTTTGAGGAATCCATCTGGGGCGGGAATGACGCCGGTCTCCCCCTGGATGGGCTCCAGAATGATGGCGGCCGTGTCCTGCGGATCCTGCTCCACCAGGGTGGTCAGGTAGTCGATATCCCCGAAAGTGTAAAACTCCACCCCGCCCGGGAAAGGCTCAAAGGCCTTCCGCTTTCCCGGCTGCCCCGTCATGGCTAGCGAACCCATCGTGCGACCGTGGAAGCCGTGCTGTGCTGCCAAGATGCGGCGCCGCCCAGTCAAGCGCGCGAGCTTGAACGCGGCCTCATTCGCCTCCGCGCCAGAATTGGAGAAGAAGACGCGGGTCTGACTATCCCCCACCTTTTCAATGAGCTTGGCGGCGACCTCCACCACCGGCTGGCTGGCAAAGAGATTGGACACGTGCCCCACGGAGGCCACTTGGCGGCTCACCGCCTCCACGATGGCCGGGTGCGCATAGCCCAGGGTGTTCACCGCGATGCCCGCCAGCATGTCGATATACTCGTTCCCCTCTTCGTCGGTAACTGTCGAGCCGCGCCCGGAAACAATGGCCACCGGCGGGGTGCCATAGGTGTTGCTCAGCACCTGCGACCAGCGCTGGTTCAACGGAGTGTGGGCAGTGTGGCCTGTGTGGGCAGTGTGTACGTCTTCATTGCTCATTGCGTATCGTCCTTCCTGAATACGGTTCCCTCTGGGCAGTCCTCGCGCTTGTAGCCATTCGGCAAGATCATCGTGCCGATTCCGCCCATGGTCAATAGCTCCAAGAGGACCGCGTGCGCTAGCCGGCCATCGATCACATGGGCCGCATTCACCCCGCCTTCCACCGCCATAAGGCAGGACTCCATCTTCGGAATCATTCCGGAATCCAGATCCGGCAGCAGGGCGTGGAGTTTGTCCACCTCAATCTTGGACACAAGCGAATCACGGTGCGGCCAATCGGTGTACAGCCCCTCCACGTTGGTAAGGATCACCAGGCGCTCCGCCCCCAGTGCCTTGGCCAGCGCTCCCGCGGCGACATCGGCGTTGATGTTGTACACCTCGCCGTCTTGACCGGGCGCGATGGTGGATACCACCGGAATGCGACCTGCCTCAATAATGTCCATCACCGCCGCCGGGTTGACGCTGACGATATCGCCCACCATCCCGATGTCCGTCGGCTCACCGTCCACCTGTACCAGGCGCTTGCGGGCCGAAAACAACCCTGCATCTTCGCCAGAGGTTCCTACCGCGTACGGGCCGTGGGAAATAATGAGGTTGACCAGGCCGCGGCCGACCTGCCCGAAGAGCACCATGCGCACCACGTCCATGATTTCCGGGGTGGTGACACGGAACCCACCCTTGAACTCGCCCTCGATGCCCAGCTTGCCCAGCATCTCGTTGATCTGCGGTCCCCCGCCGTGCACCACGACAGGCTTGGCCCCCACCGTGCGCAGAAACACCATATCCGCGGCAAATGCAGCCTTGAGGGACTCATCCACCATGGCATTCCCGCCATACTTGACCACGACAATCTTGTCGCGGTAGTGCTGCAGCCACGGGAGCGCTTCTGCGAGCACCGTCGCCCGATCAGCATTGTTGAGGCCTTGAATCATGAGCATGTCCTCCCTAGGAGCTGTACGCGGAGTTGATCTCCACGTAGTCGTGGGACAGGTCGGTGGTGCGCACGAAAGCCGTACCGGCTCCACCAGTTCCCAGGTCCACGCGGACGTCGATATCCGCACCGGACAGTTCCACCTCGCGCGCGCCGGGCGTGCCTGTGGAAGCAACGCACACGGGCTGGTCGTTGAAGTAGACGGAAATGTTGTCTGGGTCCATGTCGGCCTCGGCCATACCGACGGCGGCCAGCACGCGGCCCCAGTTTGGGTCGGAGCCGAACATGGCGCATTTGAACAGGTTGTCGCGCCCCAACGTGCGGGCGGCGTTGAGCGCCTGGGCATCGCTGCCGGTGCCCTCAACGGTGATCTTGACGCGCTTGGTGACGCCCTCGGCGTCAGCCTGCAGCTGGTCCGCGAGGTCGGAGCACACCGCAAGGACGGCGGCGTCGAGCTCCTCCTGGCTCGGCTCCACCCCTGAGGCCCCAGAGGCAAGCAGGACCACGGTGTCATTGGTGGAGGTCGAGCCATCGACATCCAGCGTGTTGAAGGTGAGGTCGCTGGCCTTCTGTAGGGCGGATTGAAGGGCCTGCGCGCTAGCGACAGCATCCGTGGTGAGGCACACCAGCATGGTGGCCAGCGAGGGCGCCATCATTCCCACGCCCTTGCCCATCGCCCCCACGGTCCACCCCGGACCCTCATAGCCAGCCTCTTTGCTCACGGTGTCTGTGGTCAAGATGGCCTCGGCCGCGGCGTGCGCATTGGCGGAATCTGCACCAAGATCGTGGGCCACCGTCTCAATGCCCGCGAGCACCTTCTCCATGGGAAGGGGCTCCCCGATGAGGCCCGTCGAGCATACGGCGATGTCCGCTGCAGTGACACAAGCGTGCTCGGAGACTGCGGCAACCATCGCGGCGGCGTCCTTGTCGCCCTGCGCGCCGGTGCATGCGTTGGCGTTGCCGGAGTTATACACCACCGCCTGGAGCTTCCCGTTGGCCACGGCCTGGCGCGAGAGCTTCACCGGAGAGGCGACCACGCGATTGCGGGTGAACACCGCCGCGGCGTCGAAACGCGGGCCCTGGTTGACAACGAGGGCCATATCAGGCTTGCCGGAGGGCTTGATTCCGGCGGTCGTGGCACCGGCAACAAAGCCGGCGGGTGTGGTGATCATGGGGGTTCTCCTTGAGATGGTGATGGGATGAGAGGGTTAAGCGGACCGAAAACAGTGGCGCGGATTAGGGCGCTACGGCGGCCATGGGAAGGCCGAGGGTTTCCTCCCACTTCTGAGTGAGGTTGAGGCACTGGATGGCAGCACCGGCGGTGCCCTTGCAGAGGTTGTCGATTGCAGCGGTAATGATCAGGCACCCAGCGTTGTTGTCCACGTGCGCCTGTAGGTGCGCCATGTTGGTGCCCACGACGTTCTGGGTTTCCGGCTGCTGGCCCTCCGGCAGCACGTGACAGAAGGGCTCTTCTGCATAAAATGCATTGAAGACCTCCGTCACGCGGCGCTGATCCGTTCCGTGCGTCAGCGGGGCGGTCACCGTGGCGAGGATGCCGCGCGGCAGCGGCGCTAGGACGGGAGTGAAGCTGATACTCACCTCATGCTCAGTGAATGGCTGGAGGTTTTGGACCACTTCCGGGGTGTGGCGGTGGGTCCCGCCGGGTTTGTAGGCCTTGAGGTTGCCCATGGTTTCCGCACCCAGTTGGGCCACAGAGGCCTTCTTTCCCGCACCGGATACACCGGTGATGGCGATGACAGACAGGTCCGGTTCCACGAGCCCCGGGCCACGGCGGGAAGCGCGGCCAAGGTAATCGCCGTGGGGAAACACCCCGGCACGGCCACCCGGTTACTCCCCCGCAGCTGCTCGCGATTGCCGGGAATCTCTGGGATGCCGTAGGGCCAACTCCCGGCGTACTCGCCCCCGTAATACGCATCCCAGTCCGCCCGGTTTCGCAGGCGGAAGTCCGCCGCACAGTCGATGACCATAACGCCTTCTCCCAGCTGGCGCCCGATGTCGGCGGAGTGGCCGTGCGGCAACGCCAAGAAGACCACATCGTGCCCGGATAGCATATCGGCAGTGGTGTCCTCGATGACCCTGCCTGCCAGCTGCGGCAGGTGCGGCATGAGCCGGGAGACTTCTTGGCCTGCCGTGGAGTGCCCAGTCAGCGCGCCGAGGCGCAGCTCACCGGACAGAAATGCTGGGTGGGATAGCAGCAGGCGGAGTATTTCGCCGCCCGCATATCCCGTGGCTCCGGCAAGTGCTACTGAAATAGTCATACAGCCACACTAGCAAATAATGCAGTCGGCTGTATGTTATGCAGTATTCAATTCTTAATCCCGCTTCCCATTACAGTGCGCGGGAGGACACCTGACCCAGGCCCTCGGGCCCGGACACTGCAGTCTTGCCGGCATATCCCTTGTAGCCCTGCGGGGAGACGAAATGCAGGCCACCCTTCGCGTCAGCAATGACGGTGAGCTCGTTGTATTGGCGCACCTGGCCCGGCTGGATGTGGTCGAATGACGTGGACATGAGCCCCTGGTTGTAGCAGCCCGCGTACGTGCGGCCGGCGTAGTAGCTGTACTGCGGCGCCTTCTGCCCCGGCGGGTTGCACTCCGGGCGGGTGGCGCGCGCACCCTCGGAGAGGCAGCTGATGTAGGTGCCGTCCATAGTGGTGAAGTCGCACTTCACTGATCCATCAGAATTGGCAAAACCTTGAGCAATATCAGCCGACGCTAGCGGCGCGGACACTACCGCGCCGCCGACGAGGACGGCTGCGGCGAGGCGGGACACAGAACGCATAATGTCGAATTCCTTTCGTGGTGAGTAACGCTCTACCGGAAAGAATATGGCCCAGGACACATATGCGCCACCGCTAGGGGATCTTTCCCCGTATACACCACCGACCCGCCATCCCCCCCACAACGGCGAAAGCCGCCCACAGGTACGTACTAGACACGTAAGCTGCGGGCGGCTTAGGAGAAACTCCCACTAAAAGCGGGAGCGGGCTCTGCCGATTTCTTTAGGCGCGCATGTCCGCGTTGAGGCGCTGCTTAGCCAACTCGGCGGCGGCTAGGCGGTGCTCGTTGACTTCGTCATCGGTCAGCGTGCGGTCACTAGCGCGGAAGAGAAGCTGAAATGCCAGGGACTTCTTGCCTTCGCCCAGCTGCTCACCACGGAAGACGTCGAAGAGTTCCACGGACTCCAGCAGCTCGCCGGCACCTTCCTCGACGACCTTGCGGACCTGCTCCGCCGGAGTGGTCTCATCGACAACCAGGGCGATGTCCTGGTGCAGAGCCGGGAAAGCGGACAGCATCGGTGCCGGGAACTTCTCCTCCAGCGGCAGTGCCGTCACATCCAGCTCCATAGCGCAGGTGCGGACCGGAAGATCCAGGGCCTCGAGCACCTGCGGGTGCAGCTCACCCGCGTAGCCCACGACAGTCTTCGCATCATCCGTGAGGACAATGGCAGCACAGCGTCCCGGGTGCCACGGCAGCTGCTCGGCGGACTCGACCCCGACGTCGACGCCAGCGGCGCGCGCAACCTGGCGCGCGGACTCGATGGCGTCGGCGTAGGTGTAGGCGCGTCCGGCACCCCACGGACCCTCGTGCTCGATTGCGCCGGTGGCGACGGTTGCTACGTGCAGCGGCTGCTCTGGAAGGGTACCGAGCAGATCGGCGACGACCTCATCAGACGGGCGGGACTCCACCGACGGCATCGGGGAGGCTTCCGCGCGCTTGAAGGCCACCTGCTGGAGACCAAAGAGAGCTAGGTCGCTGCGGCCGCGGGCGACGTTGCGCGCGATGGCTTCAAGCATGTTGGGCAACAGCGTGGTAGACAGCACCGCCTTGTCTGCCTCGAGCGGGTTCTGCACCGGCACGGTCTGGCGGCGCGGATCGTCCTTGTCCAAGCCCCAGACGTCGAAGGTGTCGTTGGCAATAAACGGCGCAGGCAGCACCTCGGCGTAGCCGGCGTAGGCCAGGCCATGGCCGATAGCGCGGCGGCGCTTCTGCGTCGGAGTCAGGCCGCGTCCGCCGGCCGGGGTCGGCAGCACGGTCGGGATATCCTCCAGACCTTCCAGGCGCAGGACTTCCTCAATGAGGTCCACGTCCATGGAGATATCCGTACGCCACGTGGCCGGGGTAACCTGCAGCTCATCACCGTTGTCAGTGACGTCACAGCCCACCTCGCGCAGGCGCTGGATAACGGTCTCACGGGAGTACTCCACGCCGGCGTACTCGCTGGGCTTAGCGGTGCGCAGGGTAATGGGCTCGCGCTTGGCGACGTCTCCCACGAGCGTCCGGCCAGCCTCAATGGTGCCGCCGGCAATCTGCTGCAGCAGCGCGCAGGCCACGTCGAGGGCGACCTCAACGATGGCTGGATCCACACCGCGCTCGAAGCGGCGAGACGCCTCCGAGGACAGCTTGTGGCGGCGAGACGTGCGGGCGACGGTGATCGGATCCCAGATGGCGGACTCGAAGTAGACGTCCGTGGTCTCCTCGGAAATCTCGGAGGTCGTACCGCCCATCACTCCGGCGAGCGACTGGATTCCGTTGTCATCGCAGATGACCACGTCGCCAGCAGACAGCTCACGCTTGACGTGGTCCAGGGTCTCAAACTTCTCCCCTTCCGCAGCAGTGCGCACCACAAGATTGCCGCTGACCACGTTGGCGTCGAAGGCGTGCATCGGGGCACCCAGCAACAGCATGACGTAGTTGGTGACGTCGGTGGCCAGGTTAACGCTGCGCTGGCCCGACAACATGAGCTCGCGCTCCATCCAGAACGGAGTGCGGGCGGTGGGATCAATGCCCGAGACCTTGCGGAGGCCAAAGCGCTGGGCTTTGGTTTCGTCCCGCAGGTCGACGTCGATAAGCGCGCCCTGCGGCTGCGGAACAGCCGAGGTATCCACTCCGGCCACGCTCGGGTCCTGTGCCACGTCCGGGAAGGTGAGGTCGAACGCCGCGGCCACCTCGCGGGTCAGTCCGCGCGCGGAGAGCGCGTAGCCGCGATCCGGGGTGATGTTGACGTCAAAGGCGGTATCCGCCAGGCCGATGATGGGCCGGGCGTCTTCGCCGACCTTATCCGCCACCTCGTCGCCCAGGACGATGATGCCGTTGGCCTTGTCGCCGAAGCCGAGCTCGGCGGCGGAGCAGAGCATGCCGTTGGAGATGTGGTCATAGGTCTCGCGCGCGGCAATCTTGAAGCCGCCGGGCAGCTCCGAGCCGGGCAGGGCGACCACCACATAGTCGTTCAGACGGAAGTTGCGGGCGCCACAGATGATGCCCTGCAGCTCGCCAGTGCCGTTTGCCTGGCCCACGTTGACCTGGCAGTAGCGGATCGGCTTCTTGAACTGCGTAAGCTCCTCGATCTCTACGACCTGGCCGATAACGAGCGGGCCGGTAGTCTCCGGCAGCGCCGCATAGCCCTCGGTTTCGAAGCCGACACGAACGAAGCCAGAGTCCAAGTCCTCCGAGGAGACGCTCCAGCCGGAGTTGGCGGCGCCCAGGATGCGGGTAACCCAGTCTTGGGAAATAAGCATGGTTTCTTCTCTATCCTTTCTGGGTAACTTATGCCTGCACGCCGAAGGGCAGGGTGAAGCGGACATCGCCTTCGACCATGTCACGCATGTCGGTCAAACCATTGCGGAACTGCAGAGTGCGCTCCAGGCCCATGCCAAAAGCGAAGCCGGTGTACTCCTCCGGGTCCACACCCACGGCACGCAGCACGTTCGGGTTAACCATGCCGCAGCCGCCCCACTCGATCCAGCCGGCGCCGCCCTTCTTGTTGGGGAACCAGACATCGACCTCTGCGGAGGGCTCGGTGAACGGGAAGTAGTTCACGCGCATGCGCGTGGTGGTCTCCGGTCCGAACAGGACCTTTGCCAGGTGCTCCAAGGTGCCGCGCAGGTGGGCCATGGTCAGGCCCTTGTCCACTGCGAGCCCCTCTACCTGGTGGAACACCGGGGTATGCGTCGCGTCCAGCTCATCGGTGCGGAACACGCGGCCCGGGCACGCAATGTAGAGCGGCACGTCGCGCTCCAGCATGGTGCGCACCTGCACCGGGGACGTGTGCGTGCGCAGCACCTGCTTGGAGCCTTCCTTGCCCACGTGGAAGGTGTCCTGCAGGGTACGTGCCGGGTGATCCGGCTTGAAATTCAAGGCGTCGAAATTGAAGTATTCTGCCTCAACCTCTGGGCCATCGGCGATCTCCCAGCCCATACCAACGAAGATGTCGGCGATGCGCTCCGACAGCGCAGTAATTGGGTGCAGCGCACCAGTTTGCGCGCGCGTGGTGGGGATAGTGACATCCACCTTCTCCGCCTTGAGCTGGGCTTCGCGGGCCTGCTGCTCCAGCACCTCACGAATCTGCGCAAAGCTCTTCTCGGCCTTGCCGCGAGCCATGTTCACCGCGCGGCCGGCGTCCTTGCGCTGGTCCTTGGGCAGCTGGCCCAGGGACTGGCGGGCCTGCGGGATAAAGCCGCCATCGCCCAAGTGCTCGCGGCGGGCGGCGGTGAGCTCATCGAGGGTGGTTGCGGCCTCAAAAGCAGCGATGGCCTTCTGCGCGGCTGCCTCGAGGGCCTCTTCGGTCAATTCGATCTGAGGTGTGTCGGACACGTGCCTAAATTACCTTCTTCTCACACGAAAACTAACGCGGGCTATCTTACCGTGCTTAACGACTACTGTGGCCACCAGCCCTAGTCACAGAGCAACGCTAGCTGTTCTGTTGCTTGGCTGATTCATAAAGACAAATGCTGGCGGCCGTAGCCAGGTTGAGCGACTCTGCACGCCCAAGAATCGGAATGCGCACACGCATGTCAGCTTCGTCCAAGAGCTCGCCCAGTCCATGTGCTTCGTTACCGAACAACCAGGCGGTGGGTTGGCTCAGATCTGCCTCAGCTAGATCTACTTCACCATCAGCAGCCGTGGCTAGTACCTGCAGCCCGGAAGAGCGCAGCTTGCCCAAGACGTCCTTGATATTGGGATCACGAGCAACGGGTACATGGAACAGCGACCCCGCCGACGCGCGCGCGACCTTGCAGCCCAAAGGGTCGACCGTCTCACCGGCGAAAATGACACCGTCCGCCCCCATGGCGTCCGAAGTCCTAATCAGGGTACCTGCGTTGCCAGGCTCAGACGTCAGCACTGGGACTGAGAGCAGCTGTGGTTTGCCCGCCAGAATCTTTCCAGCGCTCCACAGGACGGGGCGGCACACGGCGAAGAGCCCGGTGCTTGTCGCGGTATCAGACAGGTGCTTGGCCGCCTTATCCGTGATGGGGTGGACATAGACGTCCATATATCCGCAGGCTTGCACGATGTGGGCGAAGCGCTCGGCGGCTCTTTCCGTCACGAAGACGTCAGTCGCCGCTCCCGTGGACACCGCCGCGTCCACAGCGTTTTCGCCCTCGATGATGAAGCGCTCCGCCTTACGACGGTTGGCCGCGCGGTGCAGCTTGGCCGCACTGACTACGCGCGGCGTGCGTTCGGTAAAAGCAGAGGAGAAATCCAGATCCATGTATGTGACGGTACCGACCGAGCTTCACATTGAAAAGTCCCGCTTGCTCACCACGTTCGGGCGGGCAAGCGGGATGAGTATTCTCCGCGATTCTCTGCAGACGGCTACTTCTTCAGCGGTACCCCGTTTGCGTCCTTATCGTAATTGGAGAAACCACCGGCGATGAACACGAGCTCGACCCACTTCCAGATCACCAATCCAGCGACGAGGAAAAGTCCAATGATGATAAAGGAAGTAATAATGCTGACGACGGCGAGGGCCAGCTGCCACATACCGCGCTTCGTGCGGCCGAGGTAGAAGTTATGAACTCCCAATTCACCCAAGAAGAAGCACAAGAGCAGTGCTACTACCCATGACTTTTGCTCTCCTGCAGCTTGTGGCTGCTGGCCGTAGTGTGACTGGTAAGCGTCCTGCTGCGCTGGAACATTCTGAGCCGGCTGCGAGCCACCATACGGGGCCGCGCTATAACCGTACTGGTCACTCGATGATCCGAAGGGGTTTGCCTGTTGCGGCTGTCCGCCATTAGAGGCGCCGTTAAAAGCGTCACCATTGGGCTGATAAGCGTTGTTCGGGTTGGTCATTTCTCTGCTCTCCTTCACACCATGTATCTCAGGCCAGCCCCAAGGACTAAGGGCAGGCGGCTTTCATGACAGTACTGTGCAATATAACACAATCCCTAGGGAGAAGCAGCGCTTAAGGGTTCTTGCGGGCACTACTCCCGCAACGACAAAACCCACCGTCCCTCCATCAGGGGCGGTGGGTTCATCTGGCGTCTACGCGCGGCGCTTAGGCAGCCTTCGGAGCGTTGACGTCCTCCGGCAGAGCGGCCTTGGCGGCCTCGCACAGTGCGGAGAAAGCCTCGAAGTCGTTGACGGCAAGGTCAGCGAGGATCTTACGGTCGACCTCGATCTCAGCCAGGCGCAGGCCGTGGATGAGACGGTTGTAGGTGATGTCGTTCATACGAGCAGCGGCGTTGATGCGCTGAATCCACAGCTTGCGGAACTCGGACTTACGGGCGCGACGGTCGCGGTAAGCGTAAGTCATGGAGTGCAGCCACTGCTCCTTGGCCTTACGGTACAGGCGGGAGCGCTGGCCGCGGTAGCCCTTAGCGGACTTCAGGATCGCGCGGCGCTTCTTCTTGGCGTTAACTGAGCGCTTTACTCGTGCCACAGTAATACTTCCTTATCTTGATTGTGAGTGTGTGGGGATGGGGAGTTTCGGCGCTGACTATGCGCGGCCGAGCAGGCGCTTGACGCGCTTGGTGTCTGCCTTGGCAACGTCCTCGGTGCCCTTGAGGCGACGGGTGCGCTTGGAGGGCTTGCCCTCCAGGAGGTGGCGGCGGTTAGCCTGCTCGCGACGCAGCTTGCCGGAGCCGGTCACCTTGATGCGCTTGGCGGTGCCCTTGTGAGTCTTCTGCTTCATGAGAATTAAATCCTTAAATCCTAAGTGGAGCGTGGTCTACTTCTTGCCTTTGCGGACAGGTCCCAGGACCATGGTCATGTTGCGACCATCCTGCTTGGGGCGGGACTCAACGACGCCGATTTCGGCAACGTCGTCAGCCAGACGCTCCAGCAGGCGGAAACCCAGCTCCGGACGCGACTGCTCGCGGCCGCGGAACATGATGGTCACCTTAACCTTGGAACCCTTCTCCAGGAAGCGCACCACGTTGCCCTTTTTGGTCTCGTAATCGTGATCATCAATCTTCGGACGGAACTTCTGTTCCTTCACCACAGTTTGCTGCTGATTCTTACGGGACTCGCGGGCCTTCTGGGCCTGCTCGTACTTAAACTTGCCGTAATCCATGATCTTGGCTACGGGCGGCTTCGCGTTCGGTGCAACCTCGACCAAGTCAAGATCCGCTTCGTACGCGAGCTTGCGAGCATCGTCAGTACGGACAATGCCCACCTGTTCACCACCGGGGCCAACAAGACGGACCTCGGGTACTCGGATGCGCTCATTGATGCGAGCTTCAGCGCTGATTGTGGTTCTCCTCGATTGTGGGGGCTAGTAGTGTGCCTACCGTGACCACAAACGAATAAATCCCGGGTGCCGCTGGCAACCGGGAGTTTCTAACAAGCATGCACCACTCACGTGGCACCTACTCTTTTACCGTTATCCTGCGTTTGCACTGCCATAACGGCGTGCCCAGCGCGGCATCGGGTGGGAGAAACTCCGCTTGTGGCCCAAGTACCTCCTGGAAGAGGCGCTACGGGCGGTAGTGCCCTAAACCCTAGCACCGCTAACTCGCAGAACCAAATCGCCGTGTGGATTCAGGTGTCGAGCTAGGCGCACTCGACGTTCTCGACGTTGTCGAGGTTGCGGTGCCGCCTTCTTTGCCGGCCACATCCTTCGCGCACTCCGTGCGCGGGGTAATTGCACCAGCATCCAGGGCATCTGTGACCACCTCATCCACGCGCGTGGCTAGCACGTTGAGCGCCGGTATCGCCTCGTTCATGTCCTCCCCCGGCATGGTCACCTCAATTGCCAGGCCGACTGCGCCGTCATCGGTGTTGCGCACCCCGAACTGGCGGTGGGTGTAGCCGTTATCCAGTTCGGACAAGCCCCAGCCGCCCTTAGCGCGGGTGTTGGGCAGTGCGTCGAGCCCGTTGTGTTGCCATTGCACGATGTCATCCATAGCGTCGTAGACGTACTCCGCTTCCGGAATGCACGGCAGGTGGGATCCGAACACCGCTTGATCGGCCAACAGCCACGTGGAGTATCCGAAGGTTTCCTCAAAGCGCCCGTGGGAGCCGTAGTCCTCCACCAAAGCCTCCACTGCGTCGGCCGCATTGCCTTCAGTCCACGCCACCTGAGACCACAGCACCCAGGCCGCGTCGTTGTCAGACTGCTTAATGGCGAGGTCCACCAGGTCGGTACTGGCACCGGCACGCAGAGCCGCGATGGCGATGGGGACTTTCACCGTGGACCACGTGGGTTCCTCACCGGTGAGCCCCTCTTGCGTCACGCCCTTGTCGTCGGCAATGGCCACGCCGGCGCGCACGTCGTATTCTTCCTCTACTTCGGCAATGGCGTGGTCGAGCTCGGCGCGCAGATCAAAGTCGTCGCGGGCGGCTGACGACGTCGCGGTGGCGTCCTCCGCCCCAGGTTCCGGGGCACTGGGTGCCGAGCACGCTGCGAGGATGCCGGCACAGCCGACGGCGAGCAACGCCGCCGCGCGGGGCCAAGGAACGCGGTGAAACTCTTTCATTCAGAGCACTTTATACGGTCCTGGCGCCACATGTGGTCATGGCGCGTGCCTACAGCAGCTCCGCGAGGAACGATCCCGTGTACGAGCCCTCGACCTTGGCCACGTCCTCTGGCGTGCCCTGTGCCACGACGGTGCCGCCGCCCGAGCCGCCTTCCGGTCCCATGTCTACAATCCAGTCGGCGGCCTTGATGACGTCCAGGTTGTGCTCGATGATGATGACGGAATTGCCCTTATCCACCAAGCTCTGGATGACCAGCATGAGCTTGCGGATGTCCTCGAAGTGCAGGCCGGTCGTCGGCTCATCCAGGATGTAGACCGTGCGTCCCTTGGTGCGCTTCTGCAGCTCGGAGGCGAGCTTGACGCGCTGGGCCTCGCCGCCGGACAGCGTGGTCGCCGCCTGCCCCAGGCGCACGTAGCCCAGGCCCACTTCCACGAGCGTGTTGAGGTAGCGGTGGATCGAAGTGATCGGCTCGAAGAACTCGGCGGCCTCCGTAATGGGCATATCGAGGACCTCGGCGATGTTCTTGCCCTTGTACAGCACCTCGAGGGTCTCGCGGTTGTAGCGCGCACCGTGGCAGACTTCGCACGGCACGTACACGTCCGGCAGGAAGTTCATCTCAATCTTGATGGTTCCATCGCCCTGGCAGGCCTCACAGCGCCCGCCCTTGACGTTGAAGGAGAAGCGGCCCGGCTTGTAGCCGCGGACCTTCGCCTCCTGGGTTTCGGCGAAGAGGTTACGGATCTTGTCAAAGACGCCGGTGTACGTCGCCGGGTTGGAGCGCGGGGTGCGCCCGATGGGGCTCTGGTCTACCTGGACCAGCTTGTCCAGGTGCTCCACGCCCTCCACGCGCTTGGCGCGGCCCGGCACCTGGCGGGCGCGGTTGAGCTTGTTGGCCAGGGTCTTGGCCAGGATCTGGTTGACCACGGTGGACTTACCAGAGCCAGATACGCCGGTGACGCACACCAGAACGCCCAGCGGGATCTCCACGTTGATCCCCTTCAGGTTGTTCTCGCGCGCGCCGACCACCTTGAGCATGCGGTCACGGTCAATCGCGCGGCGTGAATCCGGCACTGCGAGTTCCTTCTTCCCGGACAGGTACTGTCCGGTGAGGGATTCCTCCACCGATTCGATCCCCGCGGGCTCGCCCTGGTAGATCACGTTGCCGCCGTACTCGCCGGCGCGCGGACCAACATCCACCAGCCAGTCGGCCTCGCGGATGGTGTCCTCGTCGTGCTCCACCACAATGAGGGTGTTGCCAATATCCCGCAGGCGCTTCAACGTCTTAATGAGGCGCTGATTATCACGCTGGTGCAGGCCGATGGACGGCTCATCGAGCACGTAGAGCACGCCCGCCAATCCGGAACCAATCTGCGTGGCCAGGCGGATGCGCTGTGCCTCGCCACCGGAAAGCGTGGAGGCGCCGCGGTCCAGGGTGAGGTAGTTCAGGCCGACGTCAAGGAGGAAGCGCAGTCGCGCCTGGATCTCCTTGAGCACGGCACCGGCGATGATTTCCTCGCGGTGTCCCAGCACCAGGGAATCCAGGAACTCCGAGGCCTCCTCAATGGACAGCGCGGTCAGTCCGGCAATGGACTGCTCGCCGTGCGCGGTCGAGGCCAGGCGCACGGCCAGAATTTCCGGCTTGAGGCGCGTGCCGCCACACGTCGGGCACGGCACTCGTCGGGTGTACTGGAGCAGGCGGTCCTTCTGAGACTCGGAATCAGTCTGTTCCAGCTTGCGCTCCAGAAAACCGATGGCGCCCTCGAAAGGCGCGGACCAGTTGCGCTGACGGCCGTAGCGGTTCTTGTAGCGCACGGTCACTTCCACGTCGGAGCCGTAGATGAGCGCGTGGCGCTGCTCCTTGGTGAGCTCCGAGACCGGAGTCTTCGGGTCGAAGCGCATGGTCTTGGCCAGCCCCTCCACAAGCTTGACAAAGTAGCGCGCGTTCGGGCTGGACGTCCACGGCTGAATAGCCTCCACAGCTGGGGCGTCCGGGTCCGGGATGAGCAGATCCACGTCCACCTTGAGGCGCGTACCCAGGCCGTCACAGTCCGGGCAGGAGCCGAAGGGCGCGTTGAAGGAAAAGGCGCGCGGCTCGTATTCCTCCACGGTCAGGGTGTGCCCATTGGGGCAGGCGGCCTTCTCGGAGTAGGTGTGGGTAAGCTCCTCGCGGTCCACAAAGTCGAGGGTCACCAGCCCGTCTGCCAACCGCAGCGCCGTTTCCACCGAGTCGGTGAGGCGCTGCTTCTGAGAGGCCTTGACCTGCAGGCGGTCCACCACGACGTCAATGTCGTGCTTAATCTGCTTCTTCAGCTTCGGCGGGTCACTGAGCTGGTGCAGCTCGCCGTCGACCCGCACGCGTGAGTAGCCCTGTGCAGCCAGGTCCGCAAAGAGGTCCACGAACTCTCCCTTGCGGCGGCGCACCACCGGAGCCAGAACCTGGAACTTCAGCTTCTCCTCGTGCTCCAGCACCTCGTCCACGATTTGCTGCGAGGTCTGGCGCTCAATGACCGCATCGCACTTCGGGCAGTGCGGGGTACCGGCGCGGGAGAAGAGCAAACGCAGGTAGTCGTAGATTTCCGTAATGGTGCCCACCGTGGAGCGCGGGTTGTGGTTGGTGGACTTCTGGTCAATGGACACCGCCGGGGACAGGCCATCGATAAACTCCACGTCCGGCTTGTCCATCTGGCCCAAGAACATGCGCGCGTAGGAGCTGAGGGACTCCACGTAGCGGCGCTGGCCCTCGGCGAAGATGGTGTCAAACGCCAGGGAGGACTTGCCGGAGCCGGATAGGCCGGTAAACACCACCAGTTTATCGCGCGGGATGTCGATATCCACGCCCTTCAGGTTGTGTTCGCGTGCGCCTCGGACGACCAAACGATCAGCCACTTGTTGCTGCCTCCTACGCCGTGTGATTGTTCATAGTGGGGTTCTGGATCAGAATCTACCCGTAAGCTTGGACACATGAATAACGCGCTACAGCTGCATACTATTTCCGTGTCCGAGATAGACAACAACTGCTACCTCCTGTGCGCAGGGGATAAGGCTCTGCTTGTCGACGCCGCAGCGGACGCCCCTGCCCTGCTGTCCCTCGCTGCCGATCACGGCGTCACAATCACCGCGGTGCTCACCACTCATCGCCACTGGGACCACGTTCGCGCGCTCGAGGAGGTCTTGGAGAAGACCGGCGCCAAGCACTACGCGTCCTTCTTGGACTCCCCCGCGCTGCCGGCGCCTGTCGACGTCGAACTGGAGCACGGCGACACCCTCCCCTTCGAGGGCTACGAGTTCCCCGTCGCCATCCTGCGCGGGCACACCCCCGGTGGCGCAGCTATTGCCGCTGACATCGATGGCGTCCCCAACCTCTTCGTGGGTGACTGCCTCTTCCCTGGCGGTGTAGGCAAGACCACCTCGGAGGGTGACTTCGTGCGCCTGTACAAGGACGTCACGCAGCGGCTTTTCGACGTTTTCCCGGACGAAGCCATCGTGCGCCCGGGCCACGGCGATTCCACTACCTTGGGTGCCGAGCGCCCGCACCTGGACGAGTGGTGGGAGCGCCGCTGGTAATACTCCCACTGCTAGAGAACCTGTACGGCACCGGCTGCGCATGCGGCGGCGATATTTGGTGCGGCCGCGTAGTATGGTGTGACGAACGTCTTTACATATCTATTGAATGGAGCACGTCATGATTCGTAAGCTTGCCCGTCCTATGCTGGCCTCCGTGTTTGTCTGGGATGGTGTGGATACCCTCCGCAACACCTCGGAGCACGTCGCGGACACCGAGTCCGTGCTCAAGCGCCTGCGCAAGGTGCTGCCGCGCGAGTACGCAGGTTACCTCCCGAACGATCCGGAGCTGGTCACCCGCGCGCTTGGCGGTGCAAAGACCGCGGCCGGCACCTCCCTGGCACTGGGTAAGGCCCCGCGCACTTCGGCTGCTGTGCTGGCTCTGACCCACGTGCCGAACTTGGTGGGCAACTCCTTCTGGTCCGCTGACTCCAAGGAGGAGAAGGAAACCCAGCGCACTAACTTCGTCACCAACACCGCCCTGCTGGGTGCTTTGGCCATCGTTACGCAGGACACCGAGGGCAAGCCCTCCCTGCGCTGGCGCACCGCTAAGGCCTCCGAGCGCGCGAACAAGAAGATTCAGCAGGCACTGCCGGGCAAGACCGAGCAGCAGAAGTTTGCGGAAGACTTCTCCAACCGCGCAAGCGACATCTCCTCCGATGTGACCTCTAAGGCGTCCGACTGGATTGATACCGCGAAGGATTACGTCGAGGACAACCGCGATGACTGGGAGTCCACCGGCCGTGAGTGGCTGGATACCGCCCGCACCTTCGTGGAGGACACCGCAGAGTCCGCTCGCGATTTCATCGAGGACAACAAGGATGACTGGCTGGAGACTGCGCGCGATAACACCGCCACCGCTCGCAAGGGCCTGGTAAAGGCCGCCGGCAAGGCGCAGGACCGCGCTGATGCCGCCCTGGCCAAGGCTGATTCCGCTGGCAGCAAGCGCGCTCAGAAGAAGGCTCGCAAGCGCGCCGAGAAGCTGCAGAAGGAAGCCTCCAAGAAGTTCGATAAGGCTTTCAAGAAGTTTGGTGACCGCTTCTAAAACACCCCACCATCTCTGCGGACTTTCCCGCAGCACCGCTGCCTAAAATCACGGCGGTGGTAAGGACAACGGCTCAGCGAGTATGCTGGGCCGTTGTTCTTTTTCTGTTCCAACTATCCCCAATCCACTGCCCTCCCCGTACAGAGAAGCCTTCACACGCACCTAAGGAGCCTTGTGTCTGATTCTTCATCCGCCTCGCACGTCTCGCCCGCCGAGCCGCACAATGAGGTCAGAGCCAGTGCACTCAGCGAGGAGCTTGCCCGCGAGCAGGCCTATGTCGACGGCCTCTTCGCGCGCCTAGACAATGAGGTCCAGGCGGCGAACGAGCGCCTCAACGAGGTCCAGGCGGCCGTGGATCCGCATACCCCGGATGCGGACGCACTAGTGCGCCGTGAGACCGAGTACCACGGCCTGCAGGCCAAGCTCGACCGCCTCAACGTGGCACAGCTGGGGTTGGTCTTCGGCCGCATTGACATCGACGCCCCCGGGGACAATCCGACCCCGGAGGGCTTGGACCGCCGTTACATTGGCCGCATGGGGCTCGACGCCCGCGAGGAGGACTATCGAACCCTGCTGCTGGACTGGCGCGCGCCCATGGCGCGCCCCTTCTACCTCGCCACCACCGCGCACCCGGAGGGCGTCCACGTGCGCCGCCACATCCGCACGAAGGGCCGCGAGGTCACCGGCATCAGCGACGAGGTGCTAGAAGGCGACTCCGCCGTCGAAGAGAGCGATGTCGCCGGCGAATCCGCGCTGCAGCACGTTATGCAGCGTGCCCGCACCGGCCACATGCCCTCCATCGTGGAGACGATCCAGCGCGAGCAGGATGAGATCATCCGGGATAGCACTCGCGGCGTCATGGTGGTCGAAGGCGGCCCGGGTACCGGTAAGACGGCCGTTGCGCTGCACCGCGTGGCCTACCTGCTCTACACCTACCGTGAGCAGCTGGCCGCGACCGGCGTGCTCATCGTAGGCCCGAACTCCACGTTCCTGGAATACATTTCTCGGGTCCTGCCGGAGCTGGGTGAGACCGGTGTGGTCCTTTCCACCATCGCCTCGCTCTTCCCCGGCATCGACGCCACCCACTCGGAGTCCCTTCTGGCACGTGAGATCAAGGGCTCCGAGGCCATGGCGGAGATCTTGTCCAACGCAGTGAAGGACTACCAGCGCCTGCCGGAGGAGCCGCGCACGCTGGAGATCGATCGCCTCGAGCTCACCGTGACCTCCCAGATGGTCAAGGCCGCGCGCACCCGGGCCCGCCGCTCCCGCAAGCCGCACAACGATGCCCAGGCTGCCTTCGCCGAACACCTCGTCGAGTCCCTGGCCGCGCAGATGGCAGACCGCATCGGTGCGGACCCGCTCGGCGGAGACAACCTGCTCTCCCGCGCAGACGTGGACCAGCTCCACGATGACTTGGCGGAGGAGCCGGGGGTCACCGACCTCATCGAGGAGTTCTGGCCGCAACTGACGCCGACGGAGGTGCTGGCGGCGCTGCTGAGCTCCACCGCGCGCATTGATTCGGCGGCCAGCGCCTACGACGAGGAGACCCGTGCTGCCCTGTACCGAGCGGAGGGGGCGGCGTGGACGGCGTCGGACGCGGCGCTTCTCGACGAATTGGCGGTCCTCATCGGCATGCCCGATCCCGAAACCGAGCGGGCCGCCGAGGATAAGCAATGGCGGGAGCAGGTGGCCGAGGCCGAGGATGCGCTCGATATCTTGACCTCCTCGGATTCCACCGACAACGACGACGACATGTTTGAGGCCGAGATCCTCTCCGCGCACGACGTCATCGACGCCGAGCACCTGGCCCGCCGCCACGAGGTCCGGGACTCGCGCACCACCGCGCAGCGCGCCCGCGAAGACTACACGTGGGCCTACGGCCACGTCATCGTCGACGAAGCCCAGGAGCTCACTCCCATGGAGTGGCGCATGATTTTCCGCCGCAGCCCGTCGCGCTGGATGACGCTGGTGGGTGATACTTCCCAGACCGGTTCCCCGGCGGGAGTTGACGACTGGGCGGAGACGCTCGAGCCTTTCGTGGGCCAGCGCTTCCGCCAGCACGGGCTCACGGTGAACTACCGCACCCCGCGCCCCATTACGGAACTGGCCAACGAGCTCCTGGAGGAGATCAACCCGGAGGCCACGCCCAGTATTGCGGTGCGCGACGGCATCGACGTCATCTGGAGCGATTCAGCCTCCGACGCAGCCGCCGATACCGAGCCTGGCACGTTCAAGGACGACGAGGGGCGCCTGCGCGCGGTCATTACCGCTGCCAACGTCGAGGAGATCAAGGGCCTGGAGTTCGACCACGTCACCGTCGTACATCTCGACGATATCGTGGCCGCCTCCCCGCAGGGCCTGCACAACCTCTACGTCGCGCTGACCCGCGCCACCCAGTCGTTGACTATTACAGGACGCTACGCGGAGGTTTTCGGATAGCCTGGGGCGCATGGCATTTTCCGATATCGCCCGTAAGTTTGAGCACTCCACCAATTCCTTCACGCTGAAGCGCTCCGCCCGCAAAGGCTGGCAGCCCTCCGTCACCGGCTATGCGGGTTACGGTAACGAGCACTTCGTCCACGTCCTGGGCCGCGTGCTGATGCACGACCCCGACGAGGAGAACACCGATACGTGGGCCCAGCGCGGATACCGGCAATTCTTCACCATCCAGGTCCCGAACCACGAGGTGGAAGTCACCGTCGGAGACCAAACCGTAGCGGGAAAGAGCAACCACAACGGTTACATCGACGTGCTAGTCCACGAGCACGGCCTCGAGCCCGGCTGGCACGACGTCACCATTCGCGCCACCGGCGCGGAAGAGGTCACCACGCAGGTGCTCATCGTGGGTGAGGACACTGAGTTCGGCGTGATCAGCGATATCGATGACACGATCATGGTGACGTGGCTGCCGCGCGCCATGATTGCCGCGTGGAATTCCTGGGTCAAGCGCACCAATACCCGCCAGCAGGTCGAGGGCATGGCCCGCTTCTACCGCGACATCGCCGCCGAGCACCCGGGCGTTCCTTTCATCTACCTGTCCACCGGCGCGTGGAACACCTACGACACGTTGGTCACCTTCATGGAGGAAAACGGCTTCCCCCGCGGTCCCCTGCTGCTCACGGACTGGGGCCCGACTCCCACGGGGCTCTTCCGCAGCGGTCAGGAGCACAAGCGCGTGCAGCTGCGCAATCTCTTCATTGCCTTCCCCACGCTGCGCTGGCTGCTCATCGGTGACGACGGGCAGCACGATCCGTTGACCTATGCCGATGCGGTGGCAGAGCACCCTGATCGCGTGGCGGCGGTGGCCATCCGTAATCTCTCCCCGCAGGAGCAGCTGCTCTCCCACGGTTCCCTGGCTCCCTTGGCCAAGGTCAACGCGCACGCGACAATCTCCATTCCGCTCATCCAGGGCGCTGACGGCACCGCCCTCTCGCGCGCCTTCCGCAAGCTACGTCTGTAGTCCCGGCAGTCGCCGGGCCCACTGGCCCCTAAGCTCAGTCAGCCCCGCCCTAGCAGCTCCTTCTTAGAGCAAAGGGAAAACGACTCAGCGCGCGGCCCCCAAGTGATGGGGTGCCGCGCGCTGCACGCTGGACGCTTACTTGACCGTGTGGACGATCATCACGTCGCAGTCAGACTGGCGGGCAACGTCAGCCGGGACGGAGCCCAGCAGGCGGCCGGTCAGGGAGTTAATGCCGCGGTTGCCCACGATGAGCAGGTCCGCATCGTTATCGTTCACGATAGACATCAGGGCCTGTACCGGGGTGCCCGGGCGAACGGCGGTCTCTACCTTGGTGACACCGAACTTCTCGGCGTACTCCTTGCCAGCGGTGAGGTTGGTCTGTGCCTTCTCATCGCCCAGAATGGTCACGGAATCCTGGCGCAGGGTCTTGGAAGCCTGCTCCTGGTTTTCGTAGTAGGCGCAACCGATGATGAGGGTGGCATCGAAGGCCGCGGCGATCCGAGCGGCGCGCTCCACTGCGAGCAGGGAGGACTTGGAACCGTCAGTACCGACCACGATCTTGCTGTAATCGCTCATGATGACCTTTCTTCGCGGGCCCCGTTTGAGGCCTTCGCGTGACAAACAATATAAAGCTTTCGCGCACCCGCTAGTTTAACAATGTGCGCGCCGGCGCGCCGCCTAGTCCGTCGTATTCACAACCACGACGTCGCCGTGTGCCTTGCGGGTGAGCTCCGTGGCTACCGAACCGAACACGCGGCCGCGCACCGAGTGGATGCCCTTATTGCCCACCACGAAGAGGTCCACGTTGTAATCGCGGCCCACCTCGATGAGAGCATTGACCGGGTCACCGGACTTAGCGATGATCTCGATGTGCTTGGCTCCCTCCTCGTGCGCGATCTCCGCGGCGTTGTTGAGGTAGCTCTCCGACATGTCCTCGCTCACCACGGGCACGCGGGCGTCTTCGGAGTTGGGAGCGCCCAGCATGGAGCCGGAGTGATTGTAGAAGGCCGAGACGATGATTAGCGTGGAGTCGTACGCGCGGGCCATGGAGGCTGCGGACTGGACCGCGCGCAGGGAAGTCGGGGAACCATCGGTGCCCACGGCGATGACGTTATAGCTCAGCATAAAGCTCCTTATAAGTGGTGATTAATCCTTAACGATATGACCAGTATGACACGCACTGTTAGCGCTGCGTAGCAAAACGGGGCGCTAAATGCCTGCCTCCTTGAGGCCGCGCTGCTCCTTCTTCAGGTCCGCGATCTCGTCGCGCAGGCGTCCGGCCAGCTCGAACTTGAGCTCGCGGGCGGCGTCCCGCATTTGGGCCGTCAAATCGTCGATAAGCGCCTGCACCTCGTCGGCCGCCATCGAGGACACATTGCGCTTTTCGACGATTGCCGTCGGGTCCGCGTCCGCGCCTTCCTCGGAGCCCTCGCCGTCCTCATACACCTGGTCCAAGATGTCCGCGATCTTCTTGCGCAGCGGCTGCGGATCAATACCGTGCTCGGTGTTGTAGGCAATCTGCTTCTCGCGGCGGCGCTCCGTCTCATCGATGGCTTCCTGCATCGACTCGGTGATCTTGTCCGCGTACATGATGACCTCACCGGAGACGTTACGGGCGGCGCGGCCGATGGTCTGGATGAGCGACGTGGTCGAGCGCAAAAAGCCCTCCTTGTCCGCATCCAGGATGGCCACGAGGGAGACCTCAGGCAAGTCAAGGCCCTCACGCAGCAGGTTGATGCCAACCAGCACGTCGAACTCGCCGAGGCGGAGTTGGCGCAGCAGCTCCACGCGCTGCAAGGTATCGATGTCGGAGTGCAGGTAGCGGACCTTGATGCCGTGCTCCAGCAGGTAGTCCGTCAGGTCTTCCGCCATGCGCTTGGTCAGAGTGGTCACGAGCACGCGCTCCTGCTTTGCGGTGCGGGCGCGGACTTCATCGATCAGGTCGTCGATTTGTCCCTTGGTCGGCTTGACCGTGACCTTCGGATCCACCAGGCCGGTCGGGCGAATGACCTGCTCCACGAACTCGCCGCCGGAGGCCGTCATTTCAAAGTCACCTGGCGTCGCCGACATGTAGACCGTCTGCCCCACGCGCTCCTCAAACTCATCGAAGGTGAGCGGGCGGTTATCCACCGCGGAGGGAAGGCGGAAGCCAAACTCCACGAGGTTGCGCTTGCGTGCCATGTCTCCCTCAAACATGCCGCCGATCTGCGGCACAGTCACGTGGGACTCATCGATGATGGTGAGGAAGTCCTCGGGGAAATAGTCCAGCAACGTCGCAGGCGCAGAGCCGGCCGGGCGGCCGTCGACGTGGCGCGAGTAGTTCTCGATGCCGGAGCAGAAACCGACCTGCTCAATCATCTCCAGGTCGTACTCGGTGCGCATGCGCAGGCGCTGGGCCTCCAGCAGCTTGCCGCGGTTCTCCAAGTCCTCCAGCCGCTCCGCCAGCTCCGCCTTGATGTCCTCCATGGCGCGGGCCATGCGCTCCGGGCCGGCCACGTAGTGGGTAGCCGGGAAGATACGCACCTCATCGACGCGCTCGAGCACGTCACCGGTGAGCGGGTGGATGTAGTACAGCTCATCCACGTCATCCCCAAAGAACTCGATGCGCACCGCACGCTCCTCATAAGCGGGGATGATGTCTACGGTATCGCCCTTGACACGGAAGGTGCCGCGGGTAAAACCCACGTCGTTGCGCTCGTACTGAATGTCGACCAACAGGCGCAGGAAGCGGTCGCGGTCAATTTCCTCACCCTCCTCCAGTACCACGGAGCGGTCAAGGTAGGACTGTGGCGTGCCCAGGCCGTAGATGCAGGACACCGAGGAGACCACGACGACGTCGCGCCGCGACAGCAGCGCTGAGGTGGCCGAGTGGCGCAGGCGCTCCACGTCCTCATTGATGGAGGAATCCTTCTCAATGTAAGTATCCGTCTGCGCGATGTAGGCCTCCGGCTGGTAGTAGTCGTAGTACGACACGAAGTACTCCACCGCGTTGTTGGGTAGTAGCTGGCGCAGCTCGTTGGCCAGCTGCGCGGCCAGCGTCTTATTCGGCGCCATCACCAGCGTCGGGCGCTGCTGCTTCTCAATGAGCCACGCCGCGGTGGCGGACTTACCGGTACCCGTGGCACCCATAAGGACAACATCCCGCTCGCCGCGGCTGAGGCGCTCATCCAGCTCCGCAATCGCCGCCGGCTGGTCGCCCGCCGGCTGGTATTCGGATTCAACGTGAAACTCGCCCGAACGGCGCTCGACCTCGCCCACCGGGCGGTGCTCAGAAACGGGCAGAATGGGATGTTCAGCAGCAAAAGCCATGCCGACCAGTCTAACGCGGGCACACTACCCAGTGCCAGAGAACAAACCTCGCACCTTAGGGCAGGGCCGCGCGGGTGGAGCGGATCCACTTCTCCAGCTCATCGGTGGTCTCCCACATGGCGTAGATGGGTGAGGTCTCCGGCTCCATCGCCCTGTTCATCCGCTTGCGCAACCAGGCACGGGTTTGCGGGGTGCGCAGCATCTGTACGTGCTCGACGCCGAGCCCCGCGGGCAGGCGCTCCGGCGGTGTCGTCGCCAGCGCGCCCAGCGCGATGATTGCTTCCGCGTCATCGACGTCAATCGGGGAATCCATACAGCTGCTCTTGAAGGTATCCAGGTCGAAGTGGCCATCACGAAGTTCCGCGAGCACTTCGCACGCGGTGTGATTATCAAAAGGCCCAACGTCCCAGGTTCCCATGCCGGAAGAGACTAAGCCGGAAAAATGAACGCCGTGGAAGCGATAGGTAAATTTTGACTACCAAGTCATTGAATTGTTGCTTCCCTGCTTTAGAATCAGCAACCATGACCTTCCGTTCCTTCGCCAGACTCACCAGCGCAGCAGTTATTGCCACGCTCACCCCCGTCGTCCTTGTCACCCAGGCACCCCAGGCCCTTGCCTCCCCGTGCACCCCGTACTCGAAGTCCGGCAGCTTCACCTCAAAGCCCGCCGGCCCCGCGGGCGGCTCCTCCAGCTCCTTGGGCTCCCTGTTTAGCGGTTCCTCCTCCCGCGGTGGCGGCGAGCAGCGCAGCAACTACAACCAGCGCCAGATCACCGGTGGCCCAACCCAAATCATGGAGCTCATCACCGGCGCCGGCTCCCCCAACCGCACGGATCTCGACTTTGGGGTGTCCGGCACTGACTTGGGCATTGCGTACTCCGATAACGCAGGGCGCTCCTACTACGTTTTCGGTGACACCATGGACTGCTCCAGCGAGGGCGATGGCTGGCGCTCCAACGTGCTCCTGCGCACCACCGACCAGGACTACGGCGACGGGCTCACGCTTGATGAGGCACTGACCTCAAACGGCTGGTCCGGCACCGGCCGGGCCAAGGAGTTTATCCCCTCTCAGAAGGTCGGCGACGGCGACAACCATGGCGAGCGCACCACCATTCCGACCGCCGGCATTGTGGTCGACGGCGTGCACTACGTGGACTACATGTCCGTGCGCTCCTGGCACGCACCGGAGACTGGCTGGTCCACCAACTACGCCGCCACCATGAAGTCCACCGATGGCGGCGCCACCTGGCAGGCGGTCGATGAATCCACGCGCACGAATTCCAGCCATGGCTCGTCTACGCCCATCCCGGGTGGCGCGAACTACCGGGCTGGCTTTGAAAAGCTGCAGCAGTCCGCTTTCATGGAGCACGCGGGCTATATCTACCGCTTTACCACCGGAAATGGCCGGCGCGGCCCGGCGTACCTCTCCCGCGCTGCGAAAGCGGACTTTCCCAACGAGGACGCCTTCGAGTACTACTCCAACGGCTCGTGGGTGAAAGACCCGTCTCGCGCCAGCGAGGTGCTCGACGGCAAGGTATCGGAGCTCTCTGTGGCCTACAACGACTACCTGGGCAAGGTTGTCACCATGTACGGCGTGGAGGGCCAGGGCATCGTGATGCGCACCGCCGATTCGCCGGAGGGCCCGTGGTCGCCCCGCCGCCTGTTGGTCAGCGCCGATACCACGAAGGTCATCAGCGGCGAGCCGCTCAATGACACCTACGCGCCCTTCGTGCTGCCCAACCAGGACGACCAGCACCTGTACTACACGCTGACCTCGTGGAAGGACTACAACACCATGCTGATGCGCACCGACTTGGACTTTGTGGGCGAGGACATGGAGCACAACGACCACATCGAGGTCTCCGACGTGGTGGCTACGCGCTAGCTAACGCTAGCTGAAACGCTGGGTGAGCTTAGCAGCAACCTCCCGGACCTGCGCATCCAGCGCCTGGCGGGGGCCGTTGTTGTCGATCACGTAGTCGGCCGCGGCGAGGCGGACGTCGTCGGGAATTTGGGCTGCGATGCGCCTGCGCGCATCCGCCTCATCGAGGCCGCGGAACGCCACGAGGCGCCGTACGCGCTCCTCTGCCTCGACGTCAACGACGATGGTGGCGTCCATGTCCTTATCAAGGCCATTGTCCACCAGCAGCGGCATGTCATAGACCACGAACTCCTCCCCCGCGCGGCGTGCCGCGGCGAAGCGGGCCTGGGTCTCTTCCTGAATACGCGGATGCGTAATGGAGTTGAGCACATCCGTCTGCTCGGGGCTGGCAAAAGCGCGGCTGGCTAAAAGCCCCCGGTCCAGACTGCCGTCGGTTCGGAGGATGTCGTCCCCGAAGGCGGCGGCCAACTCCCCGAGAGCTGGTTGGCCGGGTTCGACAATGTCGCGGGCGATCCGGTCGGCGTCAACAACCGCCCAGCCGTGATCTGCCAGCAACTGCGCCACCGTGGATTTGCCGCTGCCGATACCGCCGGTAAGTCCAATGAGTTTCATACCGGCCCACCTTACGCTATGAAAACGGCGAAAGGCCGCCCCTCCCACCGTGGTGGAAGAAGCGGCCTAGAGCGCCTCAACTAGTGCCCCGAATGGGGAGACTAGTGAGAGGCTTTAGTTGCCAGCGAGCTTGTCGCGCAGAGCAGCGAGCTGCTCGTCGGAAGCCAGGGAACCGCCAACCTCTGCCTGGGTCTCGGATGCCGGAGCTGCATCCTGGGACTCGGAAGAGTAGTTGGAGTTGTTGGCAGCGGACTCGGCGGCCTCAGCAGCTGCAGCACGGTTGCGCTCGATCTGCGCGGTGTGCAGGTTGAAGCGACGCTCGGACTCGGCGTAGCGAGCCTCCCAAGCCTGACGCTGCTCGTCGTAGCCCTCGAGCCACTCGTTGGTCTCCGGGTCGAAGCCCTCCGGGAACACATAGTTGCCCTGCTCGTCGTAGGAGTCAGCCATGCCGTACTTGGACGGATCGAACT
>OJLL01000057.1_pt1 | contig 38523 bp, 54 predicted proteins | sample 1596941 | NCBI WGS metagenome assembly OJLL01 (sample SAMEA3904689, study PRJEB24821) | metagenome | biome: Builtin; feature: hospital; material: surface | place: USA | collected 2013-08-13 | reverse complement strand
TATCCTCAGCCTTCCAAGCTGAAGACGCGGGTTCGATTCCCGTCATTCCCTCCACTTGTAAGCTGGGATAACAAGTTATTCTAGCCGATTCACACACGGTTTGTGAACCACACTGTGAACCACCTTCGGGGCGGGTGGTTACAGCTTCTTCCACCCCCGTCGGATTGCGGTGGTGATTTCATCGAGCGTCATGGTGTCCTCCATAAAAAGAAAGCGTCCCCCTAACCGTGGGGCGGTCAGAGGGTCACACGGGTAGGTGGTTGTCTACTCAGTCAGGACTTTTTCCACGGCCCCCACGACGAGCCGTAGAGCCCTCGAAAATACATGGCGCGGGTGTTGTGACGTTGCCATCGCTCGTCCATGGTGAGCGGTTGTACTGGGCGGCACTTGGCGGCCCCTCGATGAGGTAGGTGCCCGGTTCGAGAGTTACAGCGGTTTCTCCAGCCGTTACCCATGTTTGACTCTTGCCGGTGGAGGTGCGCCAGCCAGAATCTCCGGTGAGGGTGAATGCGGCCACGTCGCGGCTGGTGCCTATCTTGCGTAAAGCCATTCAGCACCACCCCAACCAGCGCCGGAACCTTGCAATTACGCGGCGGGGGGGATTGGAACAACGTGCATTATTACCTCCGTCTTATCGGTCGTATTTTCGGCACGCACCACAAGACGGCGAACTGTCTTAATCACCGTCAATGTGTGGCTAGTGCCAGTCGTGGACTCCCAAAAGGGCTGACCCGGTGCGTCGTAGTCGTACACGCGTAACCCGGTACAGTCGGTGGCCTGGATGGTGGCGAGTTCCGGGTAAGTGTTGACGCTTGCGTCAAACTTCCCACGAGCTGCGGGTTGCCAACCGGTACCCTGGGTTACGTCCAGCCGCACCGTCTCATTTGCCTGCCTAATCAGTCTGAGCGCCATTAGTAGACCTCCCATGTTTCGCCGGTTTCAACAACGTGAATCAGGTCGCCGGGCCGGGCTTTCTTCTCCGTCGCCGCTAGGTCTGATGCGGACTTGATGATCCAACCGTTCGGGCGTGCCTCCACCGCGTCACGCACCGGGCGGAAGTCCGCCATAGTCACCTCACCGGGCGGGCCTTGTGGGCCGGTTGCGCCGGTGGGTCCTGTTGCGCCTCTGGGGCCGGTGAGGGACGGGCTGGTTTTGCCGTTGACGGTGAGTTTGTCGCCGTTCCAGCTCGTTGAGTTGGCGATGTTTGCTGCGCGGTCTGCATCTTGCTTAGCACTGCTGGCACTATTGGCCGCATTCGATTCTGAGGTGGCGGCTTTGGAGGCGCTAGACGCTGCGGATGATGCGGAGGCCTTCGCTGCGCTGGCGCTGCCTGCCGTGTTGGTTTCAGAGCTTTTCGCGGCGTTGGCGCTTGCTGTAGCAGCACTGGCGGCGGCGCTGGCTTTGTCGGCGGCGTCCTTCGCGGCGTTGGCGCTTTTTGCTGTGTTGGTTGCCTGTGCTGTTACCTCGCCCGCCTTAGCGGTTGCGGCTTGTGCACTAGCGGCAGCAGACTTAGCACTGTTGGCGGCGTTGGTTACAGAGGCGTTGAATTCGGCGCGCACGTTGTCAGCGGCACTCTTAGCAGCAGCGGCGGCTTCAGCCTTAACCACATCTTCTAGGGGGATGCGGGCCATTTCAAACGTGCCAGCCTCAGACCTTGCGGTGATGACCAGCTCAGAGCCTTTAACAAAAATCTTATCGATTCCTGTACCGGCTGGGCCGCGCACAATGGGTTCGGATGCGCCAGCCACAGGGGCCACCATCGTCAAATCCACTTCCCCATCCGGCACAGCATCAAACATCACCGGCTTCAGCTTGAAAGCCCAGCCACCGGCCTGCATTCCACTGAATTCCGCTTTCCACTGGATAAGGGATGGTTCACAGCCCTTACCGCCAGCGGCGAGATAAATTCCCTCCCCGCCACGGTGCATGATAATGCCGTCACTGATACGGCACTCAATGGGAGCGAGCACCAACGATTCAGGGCCGTTGGGGCCTGCCCACTGAACTACGTCACCGGCCTTCAACAGTGGGGTGAAGGTGACGCGGCCATTAACCTTAATGTGTTCTGGGTCGCGGTCTTTATCCCAACTGTCAATGACCACTGCACTGACTGCGCGCCGCACACGGGTGTATTTCATCCACGTCTCCTACAAGCTTGACTGCCTGTAGTTGTACGGCGCTAGCTGCGTTGTCTACTTGCGGGAAAGCTGGCGCACAGCAAACTGCGAGTACTGAGGGTCCGGCTTACCCTGCGAGAGAGGCGCATCACCACGTTTAGTGTCCGACCTGGCGGAGGCGTAGACGTAGTCCCCTTCTCTCACGTTGAACACAGTGTCAAGATGCAATGTGTAGTGCCAGCCGTCGTCGTAACCGATAGCGGTGGCCACGTCGATGGTGTCCGACCCACGCCTGTGAACTATCTGAAGATCAGTTCGACCACCAATCGCCAGTGCGGGTTTACCGGGCACGTAGAAGCGGACACTAATCTCCCACTCCCCCGCATCCTTGAACCGCACATACGTGCCACTCTCACCGTTGAACGAACTCATAGTGCATCCCGCCGACTCACCCTTAGGAACACCAAACTCCAAAGTGCCCCATCCTGTGCCAATCGTGTAATTACCCGACAGGTTCCACGCACCATGATTCAACAGGTGAAGCAGGCTAATCGCCTTCGTGTTCGCCTCCGACGCATCCGTAGCAGCCTGAATAGCAGCACTATTCGCCGCATTCGCAGCCCTCAACGACACCACAGCACGATTTGTAGACGCAATCGCCGTTGAATTCGCCTCATTGGCCACCGTCAACGCACTAACCGCACTATTCGTAGACCTAATCGCCGTGCTATTCGCCTGCGACGAAATAAGCGCAGACTCAATCGCCTGACTATTCGCCGCCACCGCCGTGTTCGTCGCCTTAATCGCCCGCGAATTAGCTTCTGAAGCCTGCGAAACAGCATCAATAGCCCGTGAATTAGCTGCTGATGCCTGCGTTAACGCCTTTACCGCATTGTTTGTAGACGTAATCGCAGACGTATTCGCTTCAATCGCCGTCGTGTTTGCAGACACAGCCGTATTCGTCGCCGCAATAGCCTTACTATTCGCGGAAATCGCCGTCGAATTAGCCGACACAGCAGTATTCGTCGCCTCAGCAGCCTTCCCCAAAGCCTCAATCGCCTTCTGCCTGCCCTCTTTAGAAGTAAGGTCAGCAGATTTAGCCGTAGACAACGCACCCGCTGAATCAGTCACCGCCTTAGACGCATCCGACACAGCCGCCTTAGACTCGGACAAAGCATCATCCGACTTGGACACAGCCGCCTTAGAAGCGTTAGACGCCTGCCCCGCAATGGCAGCAGCATTCATAGACTGAATCAACGCATCATTCGCATTAGAACGCGCCGAAGCCGCATCACTCAGCGCCGAAGACGCACGCGACCTAGCATCCTTCGCATCATTAAGCGCATCCTGCGAATTCTGCAACGAATCACGCGAATTCTGCAACGACTCCCGCGCATCCGCACGCGCCGCCTCAGCATCCCCCAACGCCGCATTAGACGCATCAACAGCCTTCTTAGCCTCACCACGCGCCTCCCCAGCACGCTCCAGAGCCTCCCCCGACTCCTGTATAGCCTTATCCGCCTGCTCACGCGCCTTAGCAGCATCCGCCAAATACCGACGCGCATCCTCTTGGCGCTCACGCGCCATACGAAGCAAGTCATCGACCGTCTGCTTCTTTGTTATCGCCTGATTCAGCGAGTCCCACAAATCAGGGCGCATACCAAACGTGTCAGCACGCGTCCGCGAGTTCTCCGGATTCGGCGTCGCCCCACCATAATCCAGGGTGCGGCGCTCCGCCTCATCCTCCAACCACGGGTCCTTACCGGGGTCCATCTCAGCCACAATCAACCCCCCTTTAGGCGAAGTCCTGGTTTACAGGCATCGCCATGAACGCCAGCGAACTATTGTCACGCCAGAAATCCCAGCCACCGATCGTGCCCCGGGTTTTCTTCAGCACCACGTAAATCGTTGTGGCGGTGTTTGCCTTCACCACGCCCACGGCACCGCCCGGGGTCATGCGTGAATCCGACGCCGGGTAAATCTGCGTATGGTCTTCACGACGTTGATATGGCTTGCCAATGCCCCGGCCAATCACATCGCCGCGCTGCGCATTGCCCACACGGACCTCTGCGTCATACTGCACACCAATGGGGGTTTCTACACGCAGCTGTCCGCCCAGCACTACGGGGTGCCAATCGAACGGCAATCCCGGCACCGTATAGCTGGCGATCATCTTTTCGGACATGCCACCGGAGCCAATAAGCGACTGGGAGAAACTATTAAAGTCCCCTTCGCCCAGCACCCACGGGCCGATAGGGGCAAGAACATTACGCGGTGCCCACTTCGACCCGTTCCACGTCAATGCTTCACCCGGCACCGGTGGGCGCGACACATCCACATCCGGGCTGCTAGACACGTTGGATGCGGCGCCCTCGTCACCCTTGTCACCACGCGGCCCCACCGGCCCCTGTGGCAGAACGAAGTCGAGTACGAAAGTATCCTCCGTGGACGCGGCCTGATTCACACTCACAGACGCATCCCCGCCCGGCTTTACTGAACCAATCTGCACACGCGGAGTCACACCCGGCTCACCACGCACGCCCACGAAGCCAGGAATCTCGATGTAGTCCCTTCCGTTCCACACCCATGCGGAGCGGGAATTAGTGTCCACGTAGCATGCGCCCTGGTCTACCTCGCGCAGATTCTGGGGCAGCTGGTTACGGCTGGTGATGAGGTCACGAATCCACATTTGTGCGCCAGCGTCGCCCTTTTCGCCCTTTTCGCCGCGCAGTCCACGGGGGAGTTCTAGGAAGGCGGCTTCGGGGGTGACCTCGATCAGTGCGCGCTGGGTGGAAAGTAGATCCTCTGTATCTACCCAGCGTAGAATCAGTTTCGTTTCAAGGTCCTTGTAGGTGGGCACACTGTCGGCCATAGGGGGACTCCTAACACGGGGGCGGGCAATCCAATTGCCCTCATGCTTCACCCGTGCGCCCGTTGTCTAATCCCCACGATCCACAGTGTCATGCAAAGTACGCCGCCACACAGAAAAAGACATGAGCGGCGTAAACCTCGGTGCCCACGAATGCTGAACCGCCAGCGAATACACATCCGCCGCCCACTGCATTGCGTACTCCATCCACTGCTCTACCACCCGACGCTCTTCCACAACCTCCTCAATGCGGGCCTCAAGACGCTGATTCTCCGCCCGGTTACGCTCCCGCTCCGTACGCAGCTGCTCTTCATACCATTGGCGGTCGCGCTTAATCATCCCCTCTAGGGATTTAATCTTGTCCTCAAAGACGCGAACGCGGGTGTCTTCCAGCTGCTGTTCATGCTCAATCTGGCGGCGCTCACTGTCCCTAAACCATTGGATTACCCCACCTATTTGGCGGCCAATCCAACCGAATGACTGACCCAGTTTTTCCGTATCAGCCTTGGATAGTGTCTTGACACCAAACCATAGTGCGAGCACCACAGTGACAAATACGCCCCAATAGCCCTCCGTGGGCAGGCGGTCTAAAAGTTCGGGTGGAATCATACACCTAGCCCCTCCTAGCTTTCTGCATGACCTTGGTGCCCCACGCGAATAGTCCCCAGATGGTTGTGGTCATGGCGAACGAGGATGGGGTGCGCCACCCGTCTAGTGGGAAGTGGTCGACGAATTCGCAAATGAAGTGGGTGAGGTGTCCGCCTGTTGCGGCGATGAATGCGGCGATAATCACCACGATGGATGCTAAGAAAATAAGTCCCGTGTACTTGTCAGCCAACACTATAGCGCCTGCGCATAGGGCACAGAGCAGGGAGATAAGCGCCCAAGCCAGACCGCTAGGCGCGTGAGATTCTGGGGCAGTAAGAATGTGCCTAAAATCCTCCACAGAGGTCATGCGGGTAAGCATCTTCACAGTCAAACCCCACGTGATACCGGAATACAGCACTACAAAAAATAGGCATCCAGTAATGATTGCCTGCGCTCTACGAAAAAGCACGCCAGTGGCAACTACCGTAGAAGCAATCAGGAATAGCACGCCCCAGTAGTGAAGCGGCATTGCCTGCTCCACCACCGTCAACGACTGGGTTACATCGGGCCGGTCGCCGGTAATGTAATCCACCCCGCGATTCGCGCCCTGGGCGGTAAACAACCCTAGGATGACAAAGGAGATAAAAGCGGGCATGCCTGGTTGCCAGTCGCCCTGTTTACGGGCAAGCCAGCTTTTTCGGTCGCGGGGGAATTGCATGCGCTTACTCCCCCGTGGGGTACAGGCCCGGGGCATCCTCGTCCACCGGCTCATCCTTGTGGGTGGGATTCTGGATGAGGTGGCTAAGGTCTGCTACCTGTCGCTGAAGCTGTGACAGTAGTACTTCGTTGGTGCCGGTGGTGTCGCGTTGTCCTGCCGCGTTGACGGCGGCGTTGAGTACGTCTGCTTCGGTGTTCTTATCGTCACTGCCCCGGTGGGTTTTGGTGGCGGCAAAGATGAGGCCTGCGGAGGCGAGGTATGCGGTGACGCGCTCACCGGTGGACAGGGCATCCTCAATCTGGTCTTCCGTCACCCAGCCGGTGGTGATAGCCACGAATAGGGCCGCGCCGAACAGGATGTACAGGATTTTGCGGACGGGCCAGTCTGCCTTGTTGAAATTAACCATTACGGCTTTACCTCCGTGGTGTCTACACCGGCCAATTTGGTGACGGTGTCGTTGATTGCGGTGACGGCCTCGATGAGGGCCTGGAAGCTCTCGGACAGGTTTTTGATTGCTTGTTCTTGTGCGGATTGCTTCTTCATGGTGAGGGCCACCATTTCCACTAGGGTGAGTCCCTTGCCGTTGGTTTGTTTGTCGGTGGCTACCTTTACTAGGTAGTCGAAGTCCCAGCCGTTGAAGGTTGGTTCTCCCTTGCTGTTGGTGCCGTAGCCTACGAATTGGTCTAGGGAGTACTTGATGCGCTTCTTGTCAATGTCGGACAAATCTAAATCCTCTTCTTGTGTTGCTGTGTTGGTGCCGTAGAACAGGTCTTTGAGCTGTTGCTTGGTGCCTCGGAATGCGTTTACGTCTATGTCTGCGAATCCGGCGACTTCTGCCTTGCTGCCGTATTGGAATAGCACTGGCTTTTGGTTGCCTAGGGGGTAGTCCCAGTAGCGGGAGTTGTTGCCGCCACGGGTGGCGTAGACGTGGGCGGGGCTACCGTCTGGGTTGGATCCGTAGTGCGCGAGCCACACTTTGCCGTAGGGGGCGGTGGGTGGTTCCCCACCAATGGTCTTGCCCTCCCACCAGGGGATGTAGGAGTAGATACCGATGACGCGCACACCGTGACGCTCAAACTCATTCTTGAATTCCTGTACGTGTTGTGCGGACAGGCCTGCGGCGGTTTCACAGTCCAGCCAGATGGGGCGCTTCATGTCCCCCATCACACTGACGGAAGTGGCTACCTGCTGCGCAATGCTGCTGCCCTCACGCGGGTTACGGCAGTAGTGGTACGCGGCGGTGACCATGCCCGCACTCTCCGCGTCACGCATGTGGGACTGGTATGCCCAGTCACGGTGCGTACCATCCGACGTACGGATAATGGCGAAGCTCATCCCCTCACGTGCGGCACGCTTTAGGCTCATGCCGTTCTGGAAGTAGGACACGTCAACACCCAAAATGTGGCCCTTAGTAGGTGCCGGTGAGGGCGCTGGGGTGTTAGTCTCCCCCGGCCATTTCGCGCCGCGTAGAACCTGCTGCGGGTCAAGAATTGTCTTTCCTAGCACGCGCTGTGCTGCGCTCACCCACGAATACCGGTACACCTCAATGTGCAGGTGTGGCGCAACACCGCCATTAGTGCTCGAATCAGGATTAATCCGCCCGATGCGCTGCCCCTCACGCACCTGTTGACCTGCTTGCACCTCTGGGATGATGTGCCCATAAACGGACTCATTACCGCCGACACTGGCGGGGTGGTCAAGGCGAATCCACTGGCCGAACCCCGACGCGGGGCCAGCCGCGATTACGGTACCGTCCTTGATTGCGTAGATGGGCTTACCGCCCGCTCCACCCACGACGCCGTAATCCACACCGTAGTGAATCGTGCCCCAGCGTGGCCCGTACGGGCTGGTGACGACGAACCCCTTAGGCACTGGCATTGAAACCATGCATCCTCCTAACCTCATGCGGCTAGAGAATGCGCCAATGGGTGCGTTGTCCCAGTTAGTATGCTAGGCCGAAGTCCCGCACTGTCTCCGTGGCTTTGTTGAGCTTGTCAGTGAAGTCGATGAACGGATTGGACGTGTTTTTGCGCTTGCCGATGCGTGGAGTGATGCGCATGCGCTCATCATGATTGTCAGCCACGGTCACGCCGGTAATAATGTCGGATACGACGGTGCCGGATAGGTGCTCTTCAAAAGTCACCCGGTCACCGATGCGGTACCCGTAGCGAATCTTGCCGGTACTGTGCCGCTGGTCATCGCCCAACACTTTCGAGATGGTGTGCCCCATCGTCATGGTCACACTCTTGCCGCCTTGCGCGTCGAGTAGGGCGCGTTCTGCCAGTTTGGATGTGTCGAATGTGAATGCGCCCGCACTGGATTGGGTGAATCCTTCTCGTAGGTGGAATGGCCCCATTTGTGCGGCGCGCTCCACGTCTGTGCGGTCGGTGAATGCCAGCACCGTATCCTCCATGAAGTTTTTTGCCACACCGCCCAGCGCGAATCCGACAGCAGCACCGGCAGGGCCAGCTGCTGAACCAATCGCCGTCAGGATACCCTGCACAGCAAGGTCAATACCCAAACCGATAGCCTCATTTACCCAGTCGTCAGCCTTACCGCCCACTACCTGGCGGGCAGCGCCCGGTGATTTACCAGACAGGGTGAACGAATCAATTTCGCCACTACGGGTACTAAACCGCACGTGTTGGCGGTCGCGCACCTTGCGCACAGCCACGACTAATCCCGGCTTCGTGGGTGGCTGAATTGGATCATCATTCGGGGAAAAGACTTGATCAATATTCGCATGAGTCAACCGGCGTAGGCGCTCATGCGAATCACCATCCACCAACGGCACCACCTTGCCCTCTGGGAATGGTTGGCCCGGCCACCACATGCGGCATTCCACGTCATAGTCGTACTGGTTGAGTACATCACGCAGCAGGGCGTCGATGTTGGTCATGCGGGCGGATAGGTCAATGCGGGGTGACTTATCCTCAATCCGCTTAGGCGGCATGACGAGGTAGGCGGGTAGACCTGAGCGGGCGATATTCTCCGAAAGGTAGTGGTACACCACGGATTCAAGGGGGCCGCGCTGGTGGTCGCTCTTGCCCTGCAACGCTAGTGGTGTGCGAGTATTCGCAAACGCCAGCACACTACCCAACTGCACTTTGTCATCAATCAGTGTGGCGGTCACAGTCTCGCGGCCTGGTTTGCCAGTAGCCTCGAAAGAATCCACACGGCCCGTCCACGTCCAGCCGTTAAACTCCGCCGTAACTGGCACAACATCCTGGTCGCATTGCATGATGCGGCCCGCTAGCTTGTGGTCGGCGGGGATAGTGACAGTACCTGTGCCCGCGTTCAGCCCAAACTCGGCGTTGAGTTCCACGTCAATGTAGCCGGGCATGCGGATGCGCTGCGTGTAGTCATTATTGTGAACCATGAGGTTCAGCGGGTTAGCGTTATACGATTCGTTGATATTGGCTACCATGCTTGCTCCGCCCTAGGTGTGTAGGACACCTCTACCCTGAAATTCTCACCCGGATTAATCGGGTTGATACTCAACGGCACCGTATTGCCCCTATGCACGCCACGTGGCGGAAGGGGCTTCGTCCAATACGTGTCTGGGAACTCCGGTTGTAGGTCGTCGCCTGCTGCTGTCATGAATGAGGGCCAGAGTTCATCGGTGTCTACCCAGTACCCGTACACGGGATTCATGCCCGCTAACAGTTGCTCTTCGGTGCGTAGGGTGCGGGGGTCTGGGAGGTGTACTTCTTCGCCGTCTACGCCGATGTAGCATCCGTTGTGGTCGCCGGTGACCGCCCATTTGAGCCATGCGGGTTGGTCGCCCAGATTGAGCATATGGGCGTTGCGGCACGTGTAGCGGTCGAAGACTTTACGTTCCTCAAACCGCTGCCAGAAAGAACGGTCTGTCTTTAGTGTGACGAGTTCCCCCGTCTCCCCCACCAGACCGGGTCGCTGGTCAAAATAGTTCACGTCGCTAATGGATTCCACGCGGGCATCAATCCACCAGTAGCCGGACTCTTTAGACACAGCAAACAGGCGCACAGTGTCCTTACCCCGCCCCAAAGATTCACGCCAAAGGGAATGCTGCCGCCTAGCCCACGCACTACTACGCGGGTCACTCACCCATACTTGAAGCGTAATCGTCGCCTGCTCATCAATAGTGCCCTTATAAATCGCACCATCCATGCCGGTCACCGTCTGATAATCATGCGTCACCGGGGCACCCTGCAACCCAGACGGCGGACGATTAAGACGCACCGGAGACCCCGGGCCACCAAACCACCAGCGGGTTTGATGATCCGCACCCATCAGGAAGAAACGCAGCAGGTCACTAGATTGGTATTCGTCACGCTTCTGCCAATTCACATCAGTCTGTATCAGGCTCATAGCAGTACACTCCTCATAGCCTTTCCTAGCTCCTTAGAAGCGTTATCCACCTGTCCCTGTAGGTACTTCTTCGGGTCGTTAATCTGCACCGGGCCGTTAAACACGGCACCAACCGCGTTCTGTGTCGCAGCCTGCGCACCACGACGCGTGCGATACTGGGCCGCATCCATATTCACGCCCAAAGCATCCATGCTGACAGATCCACCAGTGGAAAAGTCCAGCTTGCCCTCCATGAGGCCCGGAATGCCGGAGCCAATGAAGTTGAACATGCTCATCACGTCCACACCCAACCGCTTACCGGTTTCTGCCCAAATATCCAGCGATTTTGCCCGCTTATCAGACGATAGTGGGATGTAGGCTTCGGGGCCTGCCTCAGCCCACAGCACAGCCGAATCACCCTCGTTAATCTGGGCGTCACGTAGACCACCGAGGATGCCGCCGTTCGCCATAGCGGTCAGCTTCACCCCAGCACCCTTGTTGAACTTGTCCAGTAGGGATTGCGCCTCATCCATTTTGGTGGCGTAGCGGCCTGGGAATGCAGAGCCTTGTACGCGCTGTGCGTGTGCGCCCGGGTCGCCTTGGTTGTAGTCCGCATCGTCCAGGCGGTCATAGAACATGCCCGCGCTCTTTGCGGGGTCCATGCGGTCGGCGGTGGTGCCCCACGCACCGTTATTACGCTGCTGGAATAGGCCCACAGAATCGTGGTCGCTGCCGATAGCGTCATACTCAAAGTTCAGGGATTCCGGGTCCGCATTGTTGGCGTACATCTTCAGGCCGGATTCCACAATGGCGGTGGCTAGGGCGATTTGGATTCCTCGGTTTGTAATGCCGCGTCGCTTACCTTCCTTGATAATTGCATCCGCGTACTTGTTTCCGCTGGTGCCGCCGATTCCTTTTGTGGTGCTGACTAGGTCGAGGCCGGTGGCGTCTGCATCCAGTTCGTTGAGTTGGGCCTCCAATTCTTTCTGCTGGGCCTCTAGCTCAGCGATCTTTGCCTTAGTGTCCCTGACTTTTCGCTCGGCCTTTGCTACGGATTGGTCTGCTGCCGCCTTTTGCGAGTCGGTGGCGGTCTTCTCTCCCTTCTTGTTGGTTTTGTTGTAAACCTCATCGCGCTTCATCTTTTTGATGCGCAGGTCTTCTTCTGCCATGGGTAGGTCGTCGTTTGCCTTGTCTAGCTTGTCTTGCAGACTGTCCAGCTTTGCGGCGGTTTTCTCCGCATCCTTGGCATTCTTCTTCTGAGCCTTTTCGGACTCTTTGGAGTACAGGCCGATGACGGTGCCCCATGAGACTACATCGTCCGCCATGGGGGTTCCGGTCTGCTTGGAGTACAGCGCGGCCATAAGCTCTAGGAATGAGCCGTCCTTAATGAGGGTGCCTGCCCCGCCGTTCAGCTCGCGGGATTCTGCTTCCCCACCGTCTGGGCTGTAGGTGGATTCCACCATGCCGCGCATGGCATCCGTGACGGTACTGTAGCCAGGCATACCGATGACACCGTTGAGGGAGTCAAGGGAGTCTAGTCCTTCGGTGGTGAGGCCCATTGCGCCGCGCTTGTACCACCAGTCGGTGAATCCGCGCCCGTCTAGTGGGCCTGCGGTCTTACCGATGGTGAAGCCGCCGCCCGTGTTACCACCGGACTCAATGTAGGTGCCGTCATTTAGCCGCATTGCGGTGTGCCCGCCACCGGGGCCGCCGTTGTAGAAGGCGACCTGATTGTCCCCGCTTTGTCCGCGTCCTGGGGTCCAGCCGCGCTTGCGCATGAATCCGGCCTCGTTGGCTGTGTCGGTGCGTTCGGTCCACTCATCCAGTCCTTCTAGGGCGTTGACTGCGAGGGATACTGCGCCGGAGCAGTCCACACCGGCACGCGTCCAGCCGCCGAAGATGTAGGGGGTGCCGTCCATGTAGGAGAGGCGGTGCTTCACCACGGATGCGGGCAGTAAGGCACCATCTGCGAAGGTTTGCACCATGCCGGTTTCCCCATCGACTAGGTTGTAGCCGAATTGGTTGGCCACCTCATTCAGGATGCGCTCAGAGCGTCCACGCTTAGACGGTGCCATTGGGATGTAGGCTTCGCCACCGGTTTCGGACTCAGCCCACACACGATATGCGCCTGCCGGGGCGATTTGTGCCTGGTGGGTAGGTTCGTGGCTGGTCTTTGCTCGGCGCTGCACAGCACGTGAGACGTTCTTATCACGGTGCCCGCCCGTGGCGTAGGTTTCCACGGGCATGTCGATGCCACCGTTGGCGCGCTCGAAAATATCCTTAATGCGGCGGGTGATACTAATCACGTGCTCGGAGACGGTGTTCGTCTTCTCCCGCGACAGGGTGCTTTGAATGTGTGCGCGAGTCTGCTCCGCATTATCGGTGATGCGGACGTTACCGTCACGCTGCTTTTCCGCCTCAATGCCCATGGCTTGCAGACGGTTGACCGTATCACCCGTGTTGTCAGCAATGATTACGTTGCCGTTACGGTCCTTCGAAGCCTCAAACCCAAGTTGTTCGAGACCCACCATCACATCAGCCATGTTGTCGAAAATATGGACGTGGCCGGTCTTATCGTCGTTGGTGGTGACGGCGGTACCCATCTCAATTTCGCGGGCGATAACGTCACTAATGTTGTCGGTGATAGTGACTTGGCCGGTAGTTTCATCCTTGACAGCAAGCCCAAGGTCAATCAGGCGTTGCTTCACATCATCGGCATTGTCGGTAATGTCCATGCGCCCATCGGGCAGCGCAGTGACCTTAGCGCCCAACTGGTCAAGGGTCGTCAGGATGTTGTGGCCCTCAGGGAACTCAATGTTCACGCGGCCAGAACCGTCATCTAGGCGCTTGACCTCTAGGCCCAACTCTTCCAGCTCAGTTTTCACCTTCGGGGCCATGGAAGACACCTGGATCGTCTTCTCATCAGGCACGGCGACAATATCGTCGCCCAGCTTCTCAAACACAGCTGTGGTGTCATCAACCTGGTTCTTTAGGCCATTCAGCTTGTCCTGGAGAGCGTCTAACTTCACGGACTCCAAATCGTTGCTGAGAGTGCCAGCCTCCTTACCAAGGGTGATGGCAGACCCTGTGGTTTCCTCCATCTCATTGGACAGGGCAGTCCACAAGCCTTGGTTACCCTGCCACATAGCCCACGATGATTCATTGATCTTGTCCATCGCGTCCTGGTTACCCAGTAGGGCGTTACGCACATCATCGGCAGTAATGCCTGCTTTTTCCATGTCCTTAGCCATGGATTGATACGTGCCAGAGCTTTGCAGCGCGGCATCAATAGCGCCTTCGGTCGCCGCCTTCACCTCACGCATAGCATCGGCGTTGCCGTTCACAGCGTCACGCACAGTATCCTGCGCCATACCCAGTTCGCGGGCGGCTGCGGTAGCCCCAGACTCTTCCAGACGCTTGTTAATCATCTCATTAGTCTGATTCGTGATAGCGCCAGTGGTCTGGTCAAGACTGTTGCGCAGTTCATCCTGTGCAGCCTTGTGCTCTTCCTCTGCTTGCTTAGCCTCTTGGTGTTTCTGTACAAAGTGCCCAATGACGGCAGTAGCGCCCATGATTGCTAGACCCCATGGGCCACCCAGGGCATTAATCAATCCACCGGCTGCACTCTTCACGCCACCAAACGCACCCTTCATGACTTGCAGGCCACCAGAAGCAAATCCTTTAGCCTTCGCGCCCATGTCGATGGTGGTGGCGGCGAAACTGTGGCTCAATCGTTGGCTAGCAGAGCTGATACTGCCGAACGTGCGGGTCGTGGTGGATGCTTGCTCGCGTGCCGCTGCCGCTGCCGCCCTATGGTCTGCTGCGAGCTTACGCAGGTTAGCGCTAGACGTACGATACGCAGCCCCCGCCTTCGTCAACGTGGCATCCAGTGTGACGCTACGGGAGCGCAGCACATCAATAGCCGCACCAGCAGTACTAATTTCCTTGCCATACCCCTTGGCAAGCGCCTTCTGTACCTGCATCTCTTGACCGAAGCGGCGGATAGCGCCCGTACCAGAATTCAGCTTTCCGGTAATACCCAGGGCGTTAGCGCCAAACCCTACGAGGGCGGCGGAAGCGATAGGCACCTGCCAGTCAGCCAAACCATCGTTCAGCCCATCGACCTTGCCCGACAGCTTGCCCAAAGCCTCGGACATGTCGTCTGCACCTGGCACAAATACGCTTGCGAACACGTCACCAGCGGCCTTAGCACCATCCGCCAGGATGCGGGCCTGCCCGCCCAGATTCTCGAAAATCTGTCCACCGATAGCAAATCCAGGGCCGGTAATCAGGTTGGTTAGGCCCTCGATACCAGCGGTCGCCAAATCTAGACCGGCGACCATGCCACCCTCAGTGGCTTCAAAGATCTGGGTCTGTGCTGTTTCCCACGCGTTTTCTACGCGGCCAATAGCGCCCGGCAAGCCCTCGGTCTGAGCAGCTGCAACCTCCGCCGCCTGCCCCTGTCTAGTGACCGCACCCTTAAGGCTCTCAAAGCCTTCACTACCCTGCTCCGCTGCGATACCAGCAAGGCGCATAGCATCGGAGCCGAACAGGGTTGCGGTTGCAGCCTGGTATTGCTCATCCGTCATGCGGCCAGCCGCGTCCTTGAGCTGTCCCATAAGGTCGGACATGCCCACGAATTTGCCGTTGGCGTCGTAGACCTGTAGGCCCAGTTCCTTGATTGCCGCCTGTGCGGGCTTGCCCTGGTCGGTCAACGACAGTAGGGCGGTCTTCATCAACGTACCGGCGTCGGAGCCTTGAATACCGGCGTTCGCAAACATGGCCAAGGTAGTAGCGGTGTCGTCAATCGACACACCAAATTGATTCGCGACGGTACCGGCCTGCTGCATACCCTGCGAGATGCCAGTCATCTCAGCAGACGACGCGTTAGCAGCACCAGCCAAAATGTCAGACACACGCGCCGCATCATCCGCGCTCAGAGAGAATGCTTGCAGCGCCTGGGATTGGATCGTGGCTGCTGTGGCCGCATCGACTTGTGCCGCTGCCGCCAGCTGTAGGGTGCCCTTAGCTGCGGAGATGGAATCCTCCACGCTGAATCCGCCCTTAGCCAGCTCCGTCATAGCCGCCGCTGCGTCCGAAGCGGACGTGTTAGCAAGATCAGTATCGTTACCCAGTTGCTTTGCTGCTTCGGACACGGCCCGCATTTGGGACTCGGTAGCGTTAGACACCGCGTTCATGGTGTTCAGCTCGGAACGGTATGCATTACCGGCCTTAACCATGTCCGTAAACGCGGCAGACACGCCACCCACAGCAGCGCCCAGCCCCACGACGCCAGCCACACCGGACAGGCCGGATAGGATGCCCTTCAGCTTAGAGCCAGCACCACTCGCCTTTTCCAGCTCGGAAGACACTTGCGGGTTAACACTGATGCGGCCACCGGCCTCACCCGCTTCACGAAGATTGTCCCCCAGCTTCCTTGCGGACTGGGACACGGTCTTCACCTTGTCCCCACCCTTGGGGGTTACATCAATAGTGTTTTTCTCCACCTTGTCGGCGGACTTCTTCACATCATTCAGGTCACGCTTAACACTGCTCAGAGATGACGCCACACCAGTGGTATCGACCTTGATGCGGGCATTCAGGGTACCGACTTCTAGCGCCATAGTTTCTCCTAGCGTGCGGTTGTTTCAGATGTGAGGTTAAGGGCGGTGCGTAGGCGTCCGGGCTGGTTAATCAGGTCGAGGATGCGGGTTTCCAGCCACCGCCACGACCGTTGCCGTAGCACGCCGGATTCCACATCCACCCCAAACTTTTCGTGTAGGTCGCACTCAATCGCAGACCATGCGGTGAGAATATCCACCCACTTGAGTTGTCTTTCCCCCACTGGCTTCTGCGCTTCATGCGGTTCCGGGGCGTACCAGTCACGCAAACCGGTTTCCGGGTCATACGGCCCACCGCCCGGGTCGTCATCCCCGTATGCGCCCGGCGCGGGACTGTACGGCCCGTACGGCCCGTCTACGAGGTGGTCTTCTTGCGGCGGCTGCGAGTCTTCGGCTTCTCCGCTGCCTGCTGCTTCTCCTTCGCCCACTGTTCCGCCGCTTCCGGGAGAATCGGCAGATGTTCTTTTCCCAGGCGGGTCTCCCACCACAGCTCACCAAATTCAGGGGACACACCAAAGTGAGCCATAGCGGTATTACCGACGTGGAGGCATTCCTGGTAGGGGATGCCGTCGGCGCTCATTTCGTCCCACAGGCCACCGCTCATGGTGTCGGCGTCGGGGTCATACTCAGCACCTAGGAGCTTGGCGATAAAGAAGATCTCGTCGTTGGGGTCAGCTTTAGGGTCGGCGGTGTAGCGCTTAATCTCCAAACCCAACTCAGCGTTCGGGCACTTGACGGTGTACACCTTGCCGTCAATCGGGAGGTGTAGGTTTGGGTCGTGGAATTCACGCAGGTCGCGCACGGCGGGTATCTCCTATAGATAGACAAAAGACCAGGGACACCACATAGGGTGCCCCTGGCTCCTAGTTGTCCAAACGCTACTGGGATCCGCCGGATTCGTTGGCGGTACCGCCCGCCATGATGGGGCCGTCACCCTCACCCTCCACGGGGACAGACTTGCCCTTATCGTCGGTGACTGGCTTAATCGCAACCGGCTTACCACGAGACATCATCTCGAAGCTGAAAGAATCCAGGTCTTCGTTACCGCCAGCCTGGTCTTCCCACTTGACGGAGAAGTAGGAATCATATCCCTCTTCCACGCCGTCGGTGCGCCAGCAGCGGGCCTGAATGACGTTGCCTAGACCCATCTTGCGGCCACGCTCGCGCAGAGCGGCCTGGCCTGGGTCTTGCTTGAACTTGCCCTCAGTCTTCTTGCCCTTGCGCTTGCCCTCACCCTTGAAGGTCATCTCCAAAGCGGTGGGAATCTGGGACTTGTAGCCCTCAGAGTCAATATCGGAATCGTCCTGCATCGACGGGGAGGACTGGGGGGAGAACTGGGACAGGCCACGGACGTAAATCCAGTCCGGCTTTTCTTGGGTGCCGACGTTTACCTGTAGTGCCCAGTCGCGGGCGAGGGTGGAGTTAAGGTCGAAGGAAGATGGTGCCTTTGCAACAGCCATAGTTATCTCCTAGTTGGGGTTGACTACGAATTCGTAGGACTCGACCCGGTGGTAGACACTGGCGTCGTCCCGTTCCTCGTATGTGAGGACACGTGCGGAGCGTAAGACGCTTGTGCCGTTGTCCAGCTGGTAGTCGGTTTGCTCATGCAGTAGCTGGTACACGTCGTCTGCGATGCGGGATGCGTAGCGCGGGTCACGGGTGCCCTTAATCCGCATCTGTACGCGGATGCGTGGTGTGCCGGTGTCTTGCTGCGCGGTGTCTTCGGTGCCGAAGTGGTACACGGATAGTCCGATGCTGGGGCCTGCCTCATCCGGTAGCACACCTAGGTAGACGGCGGGCGGGGTGAATTTCTTGTACACGCCGTTCGGCACCCACTGGGCTAGTCCACTACCAGCGAGATGACGGGCTAGGTCTTCACGTAGTGTTCCGTAGGTTGGGGTCATCACATGGCCTTCCTAATTTCCTGGGCTATCAGCTCAGAAATTTTCGCCTGGTTGTCTAGTAGGGCGGACTCTAGGTATTTGGCTTGGCCTTCCTTGTGCTGCCAGCCCACCTCTTCGTGCTGCCTTGCGGCATACGGAGTGTTGTAGGACACCATCGCCTCGTTGCCCTCCACGGTGGCCTGTGCACTATTACGCAGGGTGCCGGTCTCAATTGGTGTGCGCTGCACCGCCTCGTCACGTAGTAGGTGCGCCCCGGCGCGGGCCGCGTTGACAGCTGCCCGCTCAATGTTGTTGGCGACTTGTTGGCCGCGCCAATCCAGTTCAGCCATACGGGTTCACCACCCCACTGCCCGTAGATTCACTGGGGATAGTCAGGGTGAGTTTCTGGTGGTCTGGGGTCTGATTCCCTGCCCCGTCGAATGCGGCGCGCTCGGTGACCTCCCACGGGCCGGTCTCAAACGGGGCGGGGAGTTCCACATGGTCTCCGCGCTCCACGATGAGACCAATCGGGGTGTACACCATCGTGTCCGTGACCGTGTGCTCACCTTCAGGCCCTACCGTACGGCGGGTGGCTTGGCGCACGAAGCCCTTAAACGGGACTGGCTCACCCTCTTGCCAGCCGTAGGGGGATGCGCCCGCCCCACGTAGGAGCACGCAGTCATGTTTAAACCACTGTGCTGCAATATCATCTGCTACCGCACCCACGGCCAGCCCCCAATCAGACCAGCGTTAAACAGAATGTCCTGCGCCGCGTCACACAGCTCACCAGCGGCTTGGTCTTTCACCGCTGCCGCCTCCGCCGTGGAGTAGGAAACGGAGGCATCACCAATGGACGATGAGGTGACACCACCCGCTGCCGCCGCAATCTCCGTGGGGTTAATGTCGTTCTCTACCCACACGGTTACCTGTTCACATACTGCGTCACGCAAAGCATCCATCACGTCCGGGTCTTCCGGCATACCCGCAGGGGTCACCTCAAACCGGGCTGAGCGCACAGCACGCTGCACCATAGACGAAGCGCGCCGAATAAGCGGTTGTAGGTTCACGTCCTTATCGAACGTGTATCCAGCCCACGTGACAACATCATCCGGCTGGGCAAATACAAGCATTCTAATATTCTCCTAAGTATGCGAAAAGCGGGGCGGGGCGATAATCCCCTACCCCGCTAAACGGTTTTTACCGACTAGGCAGCAGCTACCGGCGCGGAACCAAGGGTGCCCGGCTTCACATCGGCTTCCAGAGTCACCACAGACTCCGGGTAAGCCAGCGCAGAACCCCACACTTGCAGGCCACGGAAAGCATCCGCAAAGTGATCCTGGTGGCGGAACGCCTCAGCCGTTTGCAGCTGGGACGCAAAGTCCAGAGCATTCGGCGCTCCACCAATAATGGTCTCACGGTCAGCGGTTACCGGAACCTGGTTAGAGGTGTACACGGTGAAACCAAGGGTCGGGATGGAACCAATCTGTCCGTTACGCAGAATGGTGTCAGTACCAGTCTTGTCCGCCTCAGTAAAGCGGCGGTCTGCCAGCAGCGCAGCAGCCATATTCGGGCCGACAACAACCCAACGGTCAAGGGACGGCGCAGAATTCTTGTTGAGCTGCTTAGAGAACTCGCGCAGCACATCCCACGCGGTCATCTGGCCCTCAGCCGGGCGGAAGAAATCCGCGCCGTCAAACACGGCCTTGTTACCCAGCTTGGTCTTCGCACCATCCTTGAGCACACTGGCGGTGTGGGTATCCACCTTTGCCGCCATGGCGTAAGCGTGCTGGCGGGTGGACTCATTCTGGAAGTCGCCAGCGGCCTGAGCTTCGTCAATATCCTCAATGAGGAATGCGTAGTACTCTTGCTGATCCATGACCAGCTCGGTGGCCTCAGTAGACAGGGTGTCGTAGGTGATTGCCTCGCCCTGTACGTACTTGCGGGTCTTGACCGCGCCAAGACGGTTAATCTTGACACTCTTGCCGGAATTTTGGAGTACCGGCTGGAAGCGGGCGTTTGCCACGCCGGTCTGGGAGTAGACCAGTGCGTCCTGGAATGGTGCGTCGAGAGCTGCGGCCCAGAGGATCGGCTTAAAGGATTCGACAGACATAGGGTCTCCTAGTTGGTGTAGAGGTGGTCAAGCTTTCCGGCTTTTTGTGCCTCGTAGATTTCCTTTGAGGTCATCTGCTGGAGGTCGGCCATGGTGATTGCTTGGTTTCCTCGGGTTGTGTTGGACGTATCCACACCGGATGCCTTGTGAATCGCCTGGATTAGGGATGGGTGGGATTCAAGTTTCTGGTTGACGATTTGGGACACCTGGTCTTCGAAATCATCTGCGTCTACATCTAGCGCGGTGTATGCGTTGTCCGAATTGAGTAGGGCATTTAGGAGTGTGGTATCGACGTTTCCGTCTACCTTTTCGACTGCGCTTCGCATTGCATCGTTGCGGCGGTACTTGGTGAGGGTGTCGCGCATCTGGTCGCGTTCCTTGGCGGCTTCTTGCTCGCGCTGTACGGCTGCGTCAATGAGCTTTTGTGGGTCGTTGGTTTCATCCTCGACTAGGCCTAGCTTCTTACCAATGTCTTGGATGAGTTGGTTTCGTTCCTGCTCTGCCTTTTCTTGTGCGGCCTTTAGCTCGTCTGCCTTGGCGGCTTCTGCGTCCTTGCTGCGGGTGCGGTACTTGGCGGATTCGTCTCGGAGGCTGCGGATTTCCTTTTGTGCCCACTCTGGGAGGTCATCAATACCACCAGCGGGTTGGGGGTTTTCCTGTTGTGGCTGGTTGGTGTTTGGTTGGGTGTTTGGCTCCTGGCCTGCCGGGGTTTCCTGCGCCTGGCTGGTGTTTTCCGGGGTGGTGTTTTCGGGCACCGGGTTCTCCTACGGTTGGGGGTTGATTGACCCCTGTAGGGTGCGGTAATTACACCGTTGTCCTTTGAAGTTGCCGGTGGCCGCTGGCTATATTCAGAACCATGAAGAAGATCATCACTCTTGCCGCTGCCGCACTCCTACTAGCCGGGTGCGGTGCCACAGAAAAAGAAACCGGCCAACAAGACAGCCCCCAAGCACAAGACATTCCAGAGTTTCAGACAGTCACCGGGGCCGGTGCGGATGTTTCAAGCCAGCTCCCACCGGATTCCGCTTGGGGCTGCAATTCCCATGTTGTAAACACGTCCAACGGGCCAGAGACGCTTAAGAACTTTGAACTGGAGGATGGTGAGGCAACTTTCTACTTCGCGCCAAAGTCGAGCAGTGGATTCAACTCATACAGCTATCGGTTAGAGTTTGAGAATGGCATTATGGTTATGGAAGATGACGCCTCTGGAGATTTCCATTCTTTCGTGCAGGTCTACCCTTCCACTGAGAAAGAAGAGACCTCAACGGCGCTTGGCTCCAATTATCTGACTGCTTCTTTTGCGGTGCCCGCTGAGCACACTGAGCGGTTGGGGGCTTTGAATAGTGCGAGTGCTGCCATTAATGGTGAGCTGGCTGGTGAATGCGAGCCATCGAAGTAGAATTCTTGGCAGTGGAAAGATTTGAAGGGAGGCGGCGTGGAGTCGCACGATGAACTACTTGAAGCGGCTGTAGCTGCCCAATACCGATACGAAGCCGCGATAGCCCAGGCTCAGGAAGAGCGACGTAAGGTTTTTCAGGCTGCATTGCGGAGTACTGTCACCGGTCGGGAAATCGCTAAAGCTACTGGCCTTTCGGAATCTACAGTGAGCGCCATTAAGGCAGGTAGATACTAATACTTGCGAAATATCGAAACTTACATTAGGGTTATTTCCATACCAAGGAAATGACCCTCTTGTTATTTCTACGGTAGGCAAGTAAAAGCCCCGGCGTGGCAGCAACCACCCGGAGCACGGACTCAAACTTCGGAGGTTTGAATCATGGGTAATTCTCCCATGCCTGCTGACACAGGCGCAAATGACAATGTTGTCATCCCGCTGACTGACAATGACGGTGTGCAAGCTGTCATGGGCCGCGACCTCTATGACTTCCTCGGCGTCGAGACGGAGTACCGGCACTGGTTCCCGCGCATGGTCGCATACGGCTTTGAAGAGGGCAAAGACTACGTGGTCAAAAATGACCGGGTACAAGATTCCCTCCGGCGCAGCCGGGAGCGAACCAACCACGTCGTATCTCTGGACATGGCTAAAGAAATCAGCATGATTCAGCGCACTGACAAAGGAAAGCAAGCCCGCCAGTACTTCATCGAATGCGAACGCCGGGCAAAGCAGCCCACAATCAACGGCGCAGAACTCACCCGCATGGAACTAATCCAAATCGCCATGAATGCGGAAACAGAGCGTCTTCAACTCGAAGCGAAAAATAAGGAACTCGAACCCAAAGCAGATGCTTACGATGAGTTCATAGACGCTACCGGCAAATACAACATCGGCACCGTGGCCAAAATGTTCGGTAAAGGTCAGAACTGGCTATTCCGTGAGCTACGAAACGCTGGTGTCCTGATTTCTAAGGGCGCTATGCGCAACACGCCCTATCAGCAGTACATGCACCACTTCGAGGTGAAAGCTCATTCCTTTGAGCGCTCTAACGGTGTGCAGGGCGTTAGCTACACAACCTATGTGCAGCCATCCGGTATCCAGTTCATTCAGCGCAAGCTAAACCTTTCCAGCATCGATCCGATGCTCCCAGAGGTGGCATAAACCATGGCTGACGTGATTAACATGTTCGACTACTTTGACAAGCCTGAGCCTCCCCAACCACCACTAGCCCAGGTCATCTATCTACAAGAATGGAGCGCTGCGTAATGAAACTTAAGGATATGGGGCTGCAAGAACAGCACATGGTGCGCGAGCATGAGGGCATGGAGCAGGTTCAACGAGTTCAGTCCGGGAGGTTTCGGGCGTATCTGGTGAATCGGTATGGTTCTGCGATTGCTCCGTTTGTGGACGATTTACAGAATGAGTTTGCGGAGGTTGCTCACGGGATGATGGCTATTTGGTGCATGCCTTGGGAGGATTATCTCGGTGAGGATTATGCGGATGCGACATGGGCTGACTTTTTGGCCAGCAAGCCTGCTTCCACTAGTGAGGTTCTTTCCACGGATAGGCACGCCGCCTAAATTGTCACAGTGACCTTAATCGCCCATGTGTTTACATGGGCGATTTTCTCTATTTTTCAAGATGCAGACCCCTTAATCGTGGGTTATTATCACTTCGGCTGTTGAGCACGGCTCCGGCCCGCAATCCCCAATCCCCCCATGGTGGGTTGCGTCATGCCCTAATCATCGAACGATATCCCCACTGCCCCGCTGGCTGGTTTGCGGAGTTGTTCGCGGTGGCGGCGGCGCGGCAAATCATGCCCTTCAATGTGGTCGCGTAGCTTCGCCTGATAGGCCCTAGTGCGCTGCCTAGCTGCCCGTACGTCGGTTTCGTCTATCGCCGCTTCTTCCATGCGTTTGGAGGCGCGAATCTGGCGCTCATAGTAGCGTTGCTTTTGGGTGGCCTTGTAACCTGTATCGTCACCATCGTAGGGCGCGTCGCTTACCCGCGTGTAGCCGGGGATGTAGGCGGAGCTTGTATGCCTACAATTCGGGTGATGCAGGCCACTAGCTTCGGCGTCCCGCATCGTTGCCTGCACATTCACGATGCTGTCCCCGATGCGGTGCGTTCCCGGCGCGAACTTACCTGTCAGTGACAGTACTTTCCGCTCAAACGGGGCGCACTGTGGGGCAGGATTCTTGTGCGAAGACACCACCACCAGGTCAATACCGTGCTGCACCATCGTGTCAGTATGGCCCGCAAGCAGTGCTTTATTTGTCATGGTGCGCACAGCCATTTCCGCATAGGTATCCAATCCCCATTTGCGGCCACGCTTGTCCACAAAGAACGGCAATCCTTCACGGGCCATGCGGGTGAATGCGCGCTGCGCCGCCTGCTGAGTAGTCATAGCCCCCGTGACACTGTAGCCGGTGGCCTCTACCCCGATACGCCGCCAAATGTCATCCACACGGCGCACCAGGTTCCGGTGTACTGGTTCCATCGTGGTGATTGCTTCAGATACGAGGGCGTACACGGCGGCGTTACTAGGGAGAACCGTTGTAGGAGGCGGTGGTAGTAAGTCGCTGGGTATGGTGGCTAGTTCTTTTTCGGCTTCAATCTGCCCACGTAGGTAGGCCGCATCAATCGTGTTGCGCCACGTGGTACCCAACCGCTTATGCAAAGCGTCGGCCATGCCCTCAATGTTGCCGCGCTGTTGCCTGATAGCGAGTAGCTGTGCTTCCGCCCAAGACGGTGACTCCCCTGTCTTAATTAGGGCGCGGCGGATCACCTCAATCAGATACATTTCGGCACGTTGATAAAGGGCTACAACATCATCGTTTAGCCCTTCTGTGCGTGCCGGGTCAAAGACCAATGGTTATTCCTCACCTAGTGGGTCTTCATCTGGCTTAATGTTACCCAGCGGGTCAAATGTGCCCGCCTGCTCCCGCATGATGCGGTCTACCTCTGCCTGCTTGTCTTCTTCATCCCATTCAGTGTGCAGCATGTCGATCTTCTGTTGGGTGGAGATTGCACGCGCTGCGTCCAGGGCTTGGATGGTGGATGCCTTGTCTAGCATGGTTTCTTGCACGGGTGCGGTCATGTCCACCTTTACCCGCTCTTGGGGTGGGGTGAGGTTGTGCAGCCAGGCGTGAACTTCTAGTAGTGCGTTGGATAGTTCGGATAGCCCGGCGCGCATGTAGCGGCTCTTTGACTTCCACGTTTGTATAGAAGCCTGGTATTCGGATTCAATCTCGCGTGCGGTCTTCTGCCCACTAGTGTTGCTGCCTGCTAGGCCGAATGTGGCGGGGCTGTAGTTAGCGCGGCGAAGAATCTCTAGCACAATTTTGTCCGCCAGGTTCAGGTAGTACTCAAAGCGCAACTCTGGGGAGTAAAACTGCACACCCTGCCCCTCGGTTGGGGTGGATGCCACCGAATCATAGAATTCTCGGTCTAGGTCGAATTCCTGCCCCTTGCCGAAGCCCTGCGAGTCTAGCCAGTATTCGGGCACTACGGCACGTTGCTTGCCTAGGCGCATTTCGCGGCGCATGTCTGTCCATGTTTCGTCCAGCATGTCGAACAGGGGGAACAGGTCGGGGCTAATGTCCGGCCTGCCGATGTTTCGGAGCTGCCCATCACCTCGGAATCCCACCACCGGGCGGGCATTAGGGATGTAGACAGCTGCGATACCTGTGGTGTGTGAGTCCACCCCGCTCTGAGCATCTACAATGTCTGCCAGTGGTGTGGTGGAGGGGTGCGCAGTAAGCGGCTGCGGTGCCCCCAGTTCGTCTGGTTTTCCCTCGTGCAGGGTGTATTCGATGCGACCCTTGGTGTAGCGGGACAATAAGCGCCAGACGTGCTTTTCGTCCTGCTTGGGTAGTTCCTCATGGAATGTGATTGCAGTCAGCTTGCCGTAGGAGAATTCTGGGTAGGCGCTGTCCGCGTCCACGAAATCAATCCATGGGTTATCGGACACGTCGGTATCCCACATGATGCGCCCGTACACGCCACCTAATGCGGCGCAGGATTCCGCCATGACCAATAGGTCTGCCGGGAAGCGGTCATCATTGAGCATGTCGTCAAGGTTGGCCTGCGCTTCCTCATCATCCACGGTGAACGTCGGCGGAGTATCAAACAACAGGGACGCGGACGTGGCGGCAATGTCAGCGGCGATAGGCAAATGCATCTTCCGGTTAGACTGCCCCTTCGGGGTGGGCTGCCCCCAAAAGAACCGCGAGACCGCGCCTACTACCCCACCGGCAAACTGGGAGGGGCGATACACCATGTTCATGCCGCCATAGTGCGAGTCCAGCTGCTTAGTATCACCCTCCCACCACAGGGCGGCGTCACCCACCATGCGGGTTACTGGTGACCACTTTTCTGGTGGCCACGGGGTCTTAGCAGCGGGCATGCTCATGTACGTCTCCTATGCGGTGATGCTCCTAGACCACAGGTAGCGAGACGAAAAGACTGCGTAGCGCAGGGCATCGGAATAGTGGTCATTTTCCTTAATCGGTTTGTCGATGCCGCGCTCTGCTGCTTTCTCGTCCCACCTGTAGCCGGGGATTTCATCTATCAGGTTCTTACAGGCGGACGATATGCGTAAATTCCCGTTGTCTAGCAGGGATGCCACGGTACGGATACCATCGAGAACATCATTGTTTGCGGTGTCGATGCGGTTTATCCCATCCTCATAGAGTTGTAGCCCGAAGGACGCGGCAGCAGGGTCATAGTAGATCCACTGTGGGTGCGGCCTATCCTCCATCCATTGTTTGAGGTCTTGCACTAGGGCGGCGTTGGTTTGCCGTCCTGGTGCCCATTCATCCACGGCGTAGAGGCGGTTATCCTCCCCAATGGATAGCAGGATGCCTGCGGTGGCGTTGGTGGTGCCGTAGTCAATTCCTAAGCCCAGCGTTTGCCGCATTGGTGGCATATCCTCCGGGTCGATAACGTGCTTGTCTTCGTCCCACATTTGGTAAATCGCGCCCTCGGCTGCTACCCATAAGCCTTGGATGAAGCGCAGATACCACATGCCTGTGTATTCTTTGCGTAGGCTGTGCTTGTAACCCTCCGTCAAGCTGGGGTTATCGTCCATTGTGAAATGCCAGTACGTCCAATCCGCGAGCTGGTCTTCTGGCTGGGTTTTCTTGTCATAGTGCATGCAACCCGGCACACGCACTAGGTAGTCTTTGCGCAGCCAGTGATTCTGCGAATCCGGGTTAGTAGTGCAAAAAAGCTTGGAATAAGACTTGGACAGGCGGGACAACAGCTGTTTGAAGAATGCGGGGTGCAGCAGGGTAATCTCATCCGCGAATGCTAGGCCGATGGTCATACCGCGAATCTTCGATTCTGCGCCCGCATCATTCGCACCAATAATGTGGACGCTTCGACCGAAGATGGTGGCGCGGGCCGCACCCTGCCGGTACACCACATACTTCTTAATGGGCAGGAAGATAGCCAGGGTCTCGACAGGCTCAAACACGTTACGGTAGATGGAATCGCGGTTCTTTCCTGTGATAACAATGGCCGCACTCCCCTTATAAGCCGACACCAAAGCCAGCATGAGCAACGTCCACGTGTACGTCTTACCAGAGCGCACAGACCCGTCCCAGATGTTTACACGGCCCGTGGACCCAGCGAAAGCACCCTTTTGCTTCTGGCTAAAGCCCATGACCTCCGCTGTATCAATCACCCTGCTGGTCATCCTCCACCGGCTTGGCGGTCGGCCCATTCTGCAAGGCGCTAATGATTTGGGTCATGGCTTCCTTCGCCGCATCCAGGCCGTCGTTATTCTCGATGGAGTCCAATCCCATGAGCTGTGCGCGGTGCTGCATGATGCGTACAGCAGCGTTAATCGCCTGTGGTGAGCCACTACGTAGCTTCTTCTGCAACGCGAGTTCCATCTGGTTGAGCTTGTCTAGCTCCATGTCGCGTAGCTCAATCGCATTCTCACGCGGAATGTAGTCCATGTGGGCTTTCACATCATTGCGCACCGTATCCGTGGACACTTTTAGAGTGTCTGCGATTTGATGGTAAGACGCGCCCTGTATCCGCATTTCGTAGGCCTTGCGGCGACGCTCCGCGATAACTGCTTTAGTACGGTCTTTGTGCAGGCTGGGCATCAGTTAAACCTCCCGGGTCTAATCAACAACCCCTTACGCTACGTGTGGTGGGGCGTTGTCCCTCATGTCGATACCATCACCGCGCAGCACATCTAGCCGGATTTCGCGTTTCTCAGCGTCACGCCTTCCAGCCTCCCGATTCCAATCACAGCACGGGCACTGGTAGGACGATTTACGGCCAAAGCCACGCAGCTTACACCTCACCAACGGTCACGCCTTCGGCAAGCAGGCGGGCTTTAATCCGGGCTTGTTCTTCCGCATTCTCACACTCAACCAGCAGATTAAACCCCTCCGGGGTGGGTTCAGCGGGGCGCTCTGGGATTTCATCCTCCACCGCATCCAGCGTCTCCAATAGCTCGTCTACCTCGTCGCGGGTGAAGCCCGTGGCCTCCAGGGTAGGCAGTTCAGTGAGTAGGTTAACGAGGTCTTCCACATCGTAGGTGGATTTATCATTTGATGCGTTATCGACTAGTACGATTCTCTTGGCGGTGTCATCGTCCACATCCACGCGGTGCACGTCGATGGTTTCCCACCCTAGGCGCTGCGCCGCCATAACTGTGTGATTGCCAGCGAGAATCGTCCCATCCTTGTTGACCACGATGGGCTTGTACTGGCCTAGCTTGCCCAATGATTCGGCAATGAGGTCAATGTCACCCCGGCGCGCATTACCGGGATAGAACTTCAGTTCAGAGATAGAAACTTGAGTCATGCCCGTAAACTACATTTTACGGGCCATTGTCTAAATAATCTTTCCCATTGGGAATACCTTCCCGCAGGTAGTGCAAACTTTATCCCCGGTTGCGGTGCCTCGATAAAACTCGCGGACAATTTGAGGGTGATCGCACGGTGGGTTCCCTTTTGCTTCCCACTCTGCTCGAAGTTTCTCTGCGTCGTCCATCTGCATGTTCTTACCTTCCTAATGAGCTAGCAGTTGAATGCCGTTCTTGACGGCTTACTCACTTAAAAGGTTAGTCCCATTTACGCCGTCGGGGTAGACGATGCTTAGGGGAATTCCGCACGCGGTGGTTTCATCATCTGGTAGGTTGCGCCATTCTTCCGGCATGGACTGCCACATACGGTCTACTTCTGCCTGGTGCTCTGGGGCAATATGATTCATGCCCACAGCTTAGGAAATGGGTTGGACATTAATCGTCCCAATCATCGAACGCTTCAGCGGCTTCGCATTCTTGCAGGTAGGAAAGAATACCGTTGCGCACGATTTTGTCCGCCACTCTACCGGTGTCGGGGTCTACCCACGACACGCTGACAATACTCTCCCCATCAGTATCGTACCCGTAGTCAACTTCGAGGTGGCCTAACCGCATTACTATGTCATCCATGGGGCCGGATGCTACTTTTCGTCTGGCGTTGCGCGGTGCTTGCCGGTGTAGAAGAAATCTTCCAGTGTGGGCCAGGAAATGATAGTGACGATGAGTGTAGTAAGAATGATGCTGGCGATAATCATAGTGTGGCCTTCCTGTGCGGTTGGATGGAAAATAGGAGGGGCGCAGGCGAGTAGTGCCGTGTCCCCGCGTCTCTCAGGCGGGTTGGGTTGCTGCCTTGACGGTTGTAGACGGAGACCGCTTAACACCCCAGTGCCCAGCCAGGGAGTTGCACCCTGGTGTTGCTTCCAAGAATCAACCACCCGCCAATAGGCAATAAGTGAAAAATTGATTCATTCTCTTCTGGGCTGAGTGCTTCGCCTGGGAGTCGAACCCAGATACCCATGTGGGTACCGCATCCTAAGTGCGGCGCGTATACCAATTCCGCCAGCGAAGCTTATGCGTATTGCGCTCCCTCGCCACGCTTCGATCGTGGAACTTCCGGGTCAAAGCCGGAGATGTTGCCAGTTACACCACAAGGGATTGTGCGCACCCTTCATGCTGGTTAGGCATGTTGGGTGGCTATGCGGCTACCACCAAAGGAATTTCTAGGCACGTAACCAGTGTGCTTACTCCCGTTTGGGAACCCAGGTGGTTAGCTGCGTGCGCCTGGCTGGAATCGAACCAGCCCTTACCCAGTGCGCGTGGCCACCATATGCAAGAGTGGCTGGGGCCAGTACTAGCCCCCGGTGACGCGGCTTATAGGGTGTGCTCTACCAATGAGCTACAGGCGCGGGGTTTGTACCTACCCGATGAGGGTGGAAAGAATCACTAGTAGCAGGCTGACTATCAGCATGATGCCGTCGTTCATGATGTGTCCTCTCAGGTAGGCGGGTGGCTTTGTATCAGGTGGCCGTCCTGGCCGGGTGGGGGTGTGTGGAATCTGGATGGTGACCCGAACCCGACATAACAAATGTTACCTGACTATGTTATATTTCGCAACATTTTGAGCCAGTTTAGGTGCTCTACCAGCCATTTTTCGGCGTGTTGCTTGTCCCCAAAATTGGCCAAGATTGACGTGTCAGTTTCGGTTTCAACCCAGGGCTTAGTTGCAACCACCCACCTACCCCGCCATGTTTCGCTCACAAACAGGTCAGGCATTCTCCCACCACCTGTACGGCTTCGAGGTGGTGTGCCAGTATCCACATTCGCAGTGGTAGATACGGATGGGCATGTGCTTGCACCTACCCTCGCGCCATTCCTTCCATAACGCGTTCTTAGCGTGTGCTTTGACCGGGTAGGCTTTCTTTCTTGGTGTTGGGCAGTCCATTAGTACCGCCATGTCATGCCGAATCCACGGGGCTTACGCCTACCGCCGCGCTTACTACGCTTCACGGCGGATAGTTCGGTGGGGGCGTCGTCATGGAATGCGGCTTCCATCATGGCTATTTCCGCATCAATGCGGTTCTTCATGGATGGGTGCCGCCACTTTGCGCGCTCAAAGTCGTTCATGCTTCCTCCCCAATGGTTTCAATGATGTAGCTATCCCCTGCTGTGTGCACGTTGACGCTGCCGGTTTCTTTCAGCGCGGTGGTGACCTGGTAGCCCATGTGAGCTAGAGGCCTAAGCACACGGTTGTTGGCGAAAAGTGCTTTCGACACAGTGAGCATCCCGTTAATCGTGGTGATAGCAACAGCAAGAAACACTGCGTCGAGTGCATTCCCCAACGTTTCCCACGATGGGTTCATTGCCAGTTTGGCGCAGGCAACTAGGGCGAGCAGGAATAACCCGACGATGCTGCACTTGATTAGCAGGTTGAAGTCTGCCCAAATGATGCGGATGGTGGCTAGCATTCTGCACCGCCTAGCCTGTCAATTTCGCGGTTGATGTACCAGCGGGCCTTTTTGAGGTCTTCTACCGCGTCGCCTTTACGCCCGGCGCGGCTGAGATACTTCAAAGCATTACCTGCGTTGAAGGAGAGGCATTCCGCAATGTCTACCGGCTGCGCACCATTACTAAACCCCCGGTAGTGGGTTGGGTTAATCGCATCCACAGCTACCACGCCCAATCCTCGTCGGTAGTATCCTCCGCCGTGCCAATGACGTAGGAAGAACCAGAACCGCTGAAAAAGTCGTGATTCTCGTCCGCGCCGGGATTCAGCGAGGTCATCACTCCGGGGTTGAATCGGCACATGTCCTGCGGGTAGATACCCTCATAGCCGAGATTGTTTAGTGCCTTGTTGGCGTTGTAGCGCAGGAATGCTAGTACGTCTTCTGTCCAGCCCAGCGGGTCGTACAGGTTGCGGGTGTAGCGTTCCTCGTTATCCATGAGGTCGAGGAGGAGGTCTACTACCTCAGCCTGTAGTTCCGCCTGTTGTCCTTCCGTTAGGCGCTTTACTGCCTGCTGGTATTTGTAGCCGATGTAGTAGCCGTGCACTGCCTCGTCGCGGATAATCAGGCGGATGATGTCGGCGGTGTTAGTCAGCTTAGAGTGCGCCGCCATACGCAACGGGAGGTAGAAGCCGCTGTAGAACAGGAAGGATTCCAGCAGTGTGGATGCGGCTTTGCGCATGTTTGCGTTGCCGCCCTTGTAGAAGTCCAGTACGCGGTGCGCCTTGTACTGTAGGTGCTCATTCTGGCGTCCCCACTCGAATGCTTTGTTGATGGTTGGGGTGTCTGCCAGGGTCATGAAGATGTTGGAGTAGGACTTGGCGTGTACGGACTCCATGAATGCGATGTTGGTGTAGACGGCTTCCTCATGTGGGGTGGTGGCGTCGGGGAGGATGCTTATCGCGCCTACGGTGCCCTGCATGGTGTCGAGTAATGTTAGGCCGGTGAATACCTGCATGGTGGCCCAATGCTCCGCCTCGTCCATGAGTTTCCACGCGGGAATATCGTTCGAGACGGGCACCTTCTCGGGGAGCCAGAAATTACTTGTCAGACGGTCCCATACGTCTTTGTCTACCTGGTCGCTAATCGTGTTCCAGTTGATGGGGTCGATGGTGTCTTCCTGTGTGGCGTGGTTGGGTGTTGCCAGGTTCATGCGTGGTGCCTTCCTTACTTAGTGCCGGTGGAGCCGTGTCCGCTTGTGCCGCGCTGGGTGGTGCCGGTGAGCTTCTTTACTGGGTTGAAGCGGGTTGGCACGACGGGCTGGATTAGCAGCTGTGCGATGCGTGCACCCTGGCTTAGTCGAATAGCCTTCTGCCCGTGGTTGATGAGGTTGACGTACACGGTGCCCTGGTAGCCCGCATCAATGAGGCCCGGCGCGTTATTCACGGTGACACCTAGCTTGTGGGCATTGCCGGAGCGTGGCAGGACGAATGCGTAGAAACCGGTGGGTACCCCTAGTTTGATTCCGGTGGAGACTAGTGCGCGTTCGCCGGGGTGGAGGAATACGTCTTCTGCGGTGCGTACATCCCAGCCTGCGTCGTCTACGTGTGCGCGTTGCGGGCGGTACGCTGCGTCCCCTTCTACTTCGATGCGCAGCGGGCGGTTAGAAGAGGGATTGCTGCGTCCTGCGTCCCGGTGCTGTTTGCTCACGATGATGACCAGGGCGGTTGCGAGGGCCAGGGCCAGCAGGATGATGACGGCCAGGCCCATTGCTTCTAGTGCGTGCATGTCGTTTTTCCTTCCAGGTGAAGACGGTTGTGTTTTTGGGTTGGGTGGATTGCCAGTCTTTTTGTCGGCGGCGGCGTGCGTCACAGATTCGGCAGTATCCGTGTGCGGCGTGGGTTAGTGGCTGGTTTTCTAGGGGTTGGTCCTTTCTGCGTGCTTGCATGGGTTTTCCGCAGCCCTTGCAGGTAGCGGGTGGTGTGAAGCGTTTCTGCGCACCGGTGTGTGGCGGGGTGACACCGGCAATGGTGGCGAGTTGGTTGGCGGTGTCTTGGTCACCGTTGCACCACACCCCGGCTTGGATGACCCCCGTGGCGGGTGAATGGTGTGCTTTGTCGAGACTGTTCCCGGCTGTGAGTGCGTCGAGGGCGCACTGTGTGCGGATTGGGCAGTGGGTGCACATTTCGATTGCGTCGAGAGTGTTGGGGTCTACTGGTTGGGGGTTGGTGAAGACTGGGTGACCGTGGCATGGTGGTTTCTGCTTCACAAAATGTTATATTACACAACAATTGTTATATTAGGCAACATCCAGGGTGAGCCACATACGTCCGGGTTCGCCTTTTACGGCGGGGTGGATGGTGGGCATGATTTTGGTCATGTAGTCGGGTGTGTCATCCGGTACTACCCCGGCGTCTACGATGCCGTCACATAGTGCTTTGAGGGTGGGGACTAGGTTGTCTGCGTCGCGGCGTCGGTTGTCTTTTGGCTGGTAGTGAAGTTGTACGGTGATGTGGTTTGCTTTGCGGATGCGGGTGGCGCGGCATCGTATCATTGCTTCATGGCGGATTGCTTTCGTGAGTTTTGCCCTCTTGGCCCAATGCAGGCGCTGATTCATGTTGAGGGGTGGTTTAGTGAAGGTGAGAGGGATGGTGTACATAAATTGTTACCTAATGTGACATTGTTATATAGTGTTGTGTGTAAGGATTTTGTTTCCCCAATTTTTTCCTTACACACCCCGTGGTTTGCCTCACTGTTGGATTTGCCTTCTTGCCAGCAGTGAGGCTTTCCTTATGCGCGGTCGAGTAGGTGTATGAGTGCTGTGGCTGCCGCTTGGGGGACTACTCCGTTCCCTAGGGCTTTTAACTGTTGGTTGCGGGTGAGTCCGGGAACGTCGGTTACCCACCCTTCGGGTAGGCCCATCATGAATTCGATGAACTCTGTGGTGGTCTCAGCCCTGTAATCAGGCCGGTCTCCCACTATGGGTGGCGGGTTGTGGCCGGTGAGCATGGCCCACGTGAGAATAGCGGGTGCGCTATCACCCCAGCGGAGTGTCATCTCATGGCCGATGTTGGCGGCATCGTTAAGCCCGGCCAATGTGTCGTACAGGTCGTTATCCCAGGTGACTTTCTCCGCTGGTCGGCGGGTGAGTCCGCTCGCTTGTGGTCGCTGGCTGTTGGGGTAGGCAAGAATGAATAAGCGTTCCCGGTGGTGTGGCGCGCCAACGTCGGACGCTCTGATACATTCCCATTGCGCATCCCACCCGATGGAGGCAAGGTCTTCCAGCACTTCGGTGAGACCCAGGGTGAGGTGGCCTCGCACGTTTTCAAAGAACGCGGCGCGTGGTCGAAGATGCTTAATTGCGTCAAAGACATAGGGCCAGAGGTGCCTTTCATCATTGGTGCCTTTGCGGTGCCCGGCCTGCGAAAAGGGTTGGCAGGGATAACCTGCGGTGAGTATGTCGATGGGCGGCACACTCCCCCAGTTCACGCGGGTTACGTCCCCAAGGTTGGGCACTTGCGGGTAGTGGTGTTGGAGGATGCGGGCCGGGGCGGCGTCGATTTCAGCGAACCACGCGGGGCTAGCGTCGAGCACCTGCATGACACCCATCTCTAGGCCGGAATAGCCCGCAAACATGCCGCCAATCTTCACGATTCCTCATACCAGAGTTCGAAGACATCCCACATAGGCTTCGGCTGAATCGGCTCGCCATAGTGGTCGCGCTTGTAGAACTGGTGGCAGCGGCGGAATAGACCCGGCTCCGGTTCCTCGAATTGGAGGTGTTCGGGTTCGGGACGGTCGCGGCGGGCTTGAGTGCAGGATTCTACGGTGCCGTCCACCTTGACGCGCTGTGTGCCACAGTCGATCGGCTTGTACGGTGGAATGATTGTGGTGGTGCGGGTGCACAGTACGGTCATGCCAGCACCTTCAATACCCACAGCAGGGCGTACACGGGGTGGTTAGGGTCTGCGATGCCGCCGTCTGGGGTGTAGGCAATGGCGGAAAGTAGGGCGATGAGAGCGTTCATGGTGTCTCCGTGGTTAGTGGTGTGATGTGGTCTAGGTCTTGGTGGTCGGTTTGTACCCATTCGGTGCCGTTGAGGTACCACCAGGATTGCAGTACCCCGTTGTGGTGAGTACGCACCACTAACTGGGGGATTCCGCTGCATACGCTGGCGATGAATGGTGTGCCTGCTGGGGTGTTGAGTGGGTGCTCAGGGGCTTCCGTGTCTGCGGTGAAGCATTCAGGGAAGCAATGTATAGCGGTCATCTACACGCCTTCCACTACTGCGTCATACAACTGGTTGTAGACGGCTTCGCGCTCGTATCGCATGGCTGCTGTGTCTTCTGGTATCCACACCCCGGCGCGTACTACCCCACTGTCTGCGTGTTGGATGGCATCGTAGGCGCATTGTGGTTTGACTGGGCAGTGTTGGCACAGTTGGCGGGCTGTGGCTTGCTTATCACGCTGCCCAGTCAGCACATAGTTTTTGAGGGGTTGGCCTGCGCACTCCGCGTTCTGCCACCAATGATCCATGTTCAGCATGGTGGGATTGTGGGTGATGGTTGCCGTTGTCATGCCGCTTTCATCTCCGCTTCGTATGCGTCGATGGCTTCCAGTACGAATTTCGCGGCCATGGCGGGGAGTGATTCGACCCGGAGCACTACTTCCCTTTTGGCTTTTGCCCTGAAGTCGTAGACCGTGACATTAACTGTGCCTAGGGACATATCGCTGACTACGGCGGAAACTGTGCAGCGTCTTTCCCCTACGTGCTTATAGGCGCTAACGAGGTCGTAATTAGCCCACGCGTCGTCAATACGTGGCTGCCTGCCGCCGATGTGGGTGAAGAATTCGGTCAGGGTTGCCAGGGCTGTTTCTTTATCTGTCATGGTTACGCTGCCTCCCCTGTCTCGCGCTTTTCGTACTCAACAAAGTCCATGAGAATTTCCTTCGCCTCGTCGAAGGTTCGCCCCTGCCGGACATACGACATGAGGCAAGCGATCACCATGCGCAATTGATGGGCGGTCATGTCTTCGGTTTCCCGCATGACGGTCTGATAGAACGTCTTCATTATGGTTTCCTTTCGGATGGTTGGGTGAGGGATTTTGGGTGTGGCAGCACCCCGTGGAGCGTTCCCCGCTCACATAACAAATGTTACCTCAAAATGTTGTGTTACACAACTTTGCCACAGCACTTTTACCCGTCCACCCCTACTGTGTGCTTGGATTAAACTATGGATGCCTACGGAAACTATTTCAGCAGCTGGTATGACAAGTTCATGAAAGAACAGAATGAGCTTTTAGTGGAGCTGGCAAAGGGGTCAAACGCCGATTTACTTGCAGGGAAAGTAACCTCTGCCGACCTGCTTAAGAACGTGCCCGTAAAAATGGGTTCCGTTACGGCCCTACCATCTCAGGGGGCTGTGGTGGAGGAACTAATGAAGGGCTATCCGGGGAGTGGTGCGGTAGCTGCTGCAATGGCCGGGAATGTTGCGATGGCGGGGAATGTTGCAGGCCTATACGTCGAGGAAATGAGCGGTAGTGTTGTGGATGCGCTCAACTTGGACGTTAAAGCATTTAACCGTGAGATTGCGGGCCTGGCTACCCATAACCCGGCTATTAAAGGCATCGTTGAGCGCGCTATGGAACTGTCTACTATGCAGCACCAGGCAGATACAGAAACCGCGCCGGAAGATGAGGACGTTCCGAACGCGGTTGAAGAATTTGTAGAGACCAATCCTGAAGCAGCGCGGACTATCACTGAGGAATTTCTACACATCATCCTTGAGACGACGGGTAAGCCTAGGGATTGGTGGGATGGTCTCTCCGTTCAGGATAGATGCCGGTTAGTTTATGAGTTCGGACAGTATATGTTTAACAGCACTATTTCGTCCGTAACCATGGGTGGTGGTTTAGTTACTGGTACTTACCTTGCGGGGCAGCTCGTGTTTTTCCTAGTGGCGATTGTGTTTATTTCAGAAGACGCGAAAGGACAGGAAGACGAAGAATGACCCGCCACCTGTAATCAGTGGAAGGGCCGTGTTTATTCTTCCTTCTGTTGCTTGGCCGCATCGAGTAGGAAGTGCGCTAGCGGTTTCCATTCGTGTGGTGCGAGGGTGAAGGTGTCGCCGCCTGATTTGAGGTGAATATACTCTCGCGTGTTGGCGGCGTTGAGGTCGCAGAATGCGCCGCTTGGGTCCTTGATGGTTATGGTCTGCGTTTGGTTTCCACGGTGGGCGTATGCCATGGCCTCGGCCCAGGTTGGGAAGGATTTGCAGTGGTTCCATCCGTTTTCGATTGCGTACCAGATGCCGTAATACTTCGCCACTTTACAGCGGTTCATGCTTCCTCCCATCTCCAGCTAAAGCCGGTGGTTTTGTCTTGGTGGTAGCCCTTGTGCCCCTTTTTGCGGAGGCATAGGTGGGTGTCGTGTTCTGGGTGCGCGCCGGTGGTGATGAACTCGGTGCACTTGTTGGCACGCATGTGGGCTTCAAGGCGTTGGTTTTCTTCCTCGAAGCGCTCCGACGCCTTGGCCCAGTATTGCTTGTTTAGGAAGACGTAGGACGGGACTACTTGGCCCATGCGTCCTCCCCTTCTTCTACGGTCTCCCATTCCCCTACCCAGCGGCGGGCTTTGCCCTCACCCTCACCAAACTTATCTAGCTTCACCTCAATACCGTTAGGCGGAGCATCGTAGTAGCTCATACCACCCTCTGACAGTCCCTCGATGCTTACCGCGTCCTTGAGAATCCCGGGGTCTGGATCATCGTAGGAAACAACCACATGACCGTCCTCCCACTGCCCTGCTGGTGGTTGTCCGTCTGGTGCCCACGCTCTGGGTAGGTCATAGCATGGGGTGATGTTCTTGAGAGGGATTTTGAATCGCCCATAGCCCGGCTCTAATAGGGTGCTTCCTGCCTCGTAGATTGCTTGATGCTCCCCCATCGGGGATTGATAGGTCACCCACATTCCCCGGCACTGTGCGCGTTCCTGCTGGTTCATGTCCGCCAGTGTGGTCATGCTTGCTCCTTGAGTTGGTTGTAGATGGGTGTGTCCTCTGGGGTGTGGTGATTGTCGCCGTCTAGCTGGATGTGGTCGGCGTAAACAGAGAGGTGAACGAGGTGGATGCCGGGGCCAAGTGTTTCCACTCTTGGGGCTTCTTCACTGTGTATAAGTGGGAGGCCGTCGAGGGTGACGCCGCGTGGACTGATACGAAGTTTGTGGGGTCTCATGCTTTCTCCCATGGGCCTGTGAGTCTGCGTGCGCGGGTCACGTGGTTGCCTAGGTCTGGGCCTTTTTCTATGGGTTCGTCCACGGTGTAGAAGCGCGGCGGGCGGTAGTCCGCTTCCTGCCAGTGCATGCCGTCTGGTACTAGCAGCCCCGCCTGTGCGAGTGCTTCTACCGCGTCGTGTGGGTGGATGCGGAGGTCGCCGGGCCGTCGAGCTTGCTCCAGCACCTTGAGGGCACGGTCATAGTTATTCATCTTGGGCGTCCTTCAGGTCACAGGCGGCGAGGATTGCGGCGGCGGTTTCGCGGGCCTCTGTGGTGTTGGAGAATCGGAGTTCACCATGGTCGGGGTTGAGTTCTGCTGGCTCCCGGTCGTCATCGGTTTCGTCATGGATGA
>OJLL01000056.1_pt1 | contig 38529 bp, 34 predicted proteins | sample 1596941 | NCBI WGS metagenome assembly OJLL01 (sample SAMEA3904689, study PRJEB24821) | metagenome | biome: Builtin; feature: hospital; material: surface | place: USA | collected 2013-08-13 | reverse complement strand
GTCCTACACGGCGCGCCCCCTGCCCGAGCATCGCCACCGCGCCTTAAACTAAGCCGCATGAACACGCCCCGCCCCCACATCCGCCCGGCCCGCCACCGCCACGGCCGCGGCGCCCGCGGGCCGCTGCTACCGCACGCCACTCCGCGCTACCGCAGCGCCGCTGAGCGCTTCGACATGGCGGTCTTGGAGGCCTACGCCCCCATCCAGAACTCCTTCGCGGAGCAACTCGCCGGCCTGGACCTGGCGGTGGATACGGTGCCCCGCATGCGCCTGTCCGTGGATATGACTGTGCTGCCGGACGAGATCATCGCGGATGGCCCCGTACCGCTCGGACGTATCGTTCCTGCCGGCGTGGATTCCAACGGCCAGCCCACCCGCGCCCGCCTGGTCATCTTCCGCATGCCCGTGGAGGAGCGGGTGCGCACGGCCCGCGAACGAGAAGAGCTCCTCTCTACCGTGCTCACCGCCCTGGTGGCTAACTACCTCAACCTCGACCCGGAGGATGTTGACCCGCGCTTTAGCTGGTAAGCCATAAAAATCTCCCCGTCACAGTGCCCCACCAGCCTCACTACACATACAGAAGGCTGATGAGCACCACGACGGGGAGAAGGATTCTTCAGAACTAGCTGATTTCCCGCTTCAGGCGGCGGCGCTCACGGTCCGAAAGACCGCCCCAGATGCCGAAGCGCTCATCATGCTCGAGCGCATACTCCAAGCATTCATCGCGCACCGCGCAGGCCTGGCAAATGCGCTTGGCCTCGCGGGTTGAGCCGCCCTTTTCTGGGAAAAAGGCTTCCGGATCCGTCTGGGCGCACAGCGCCTGGTCTTGCCACTCCTGCTCGACGGCACCAAAGAGTTCATCGAGCGACATCTCTGCAGCAGCACCGCCACGGAGAATAGCGCTGTTATTCGATTTATTGTCCACGCCGCTTCCTTTCTCCGAGGTCGTTTCTCTCTTAGTCGGTGGCACCGACCCTACACCGAGAATTACTTCTGGTGCCGTGCCCGCCGTGCCGTTGATTACACTGATGTCATTTCACACCGGATCACTAAATATCGTCAACCTGTCCCGAGTGATTTCTCCGCGAACTCGGCAAAAACGCAGCACACGATCCCCAATTTTCACACCAGTCACACAACCCACCCTGCGGGGGTGAACGCAGGGGGTACTACATGTAGTGGCACCCCTTAACCCTGTGAACAATTCCAAGGTTTCCTCGGCGTGTCGCCACCCAAGCACAGAGATCTCGTGGATCCCTCACACACCACGAGGCACATGGAGGCAGGAACGTAAAAGCACCAAGAAACGACAAAAGGCACCGAAGGAAGCTGTCCTCCCTCGGCGCCCCTGCCTGCCAGCCGGCCGTACCGGCTAGCTACGTCGATGCCACGCTCGGCGCTTAAGCGTCCGAGCTAAAGCGCACGCCCGCATCCGGGATGCTCACACCCGGGAAGACGCGCATGCCACCCTGCAGCTCGCAGCGCGCGCCGATGGTCGCGCCTTCGCCAATCACACAGTTGTCGATGTGGGCGTTGGCGCCGATGTGCGCGCCCGAGGCGATGATGGAGTTGCTAATGATCGCCCCCGGCTCAATCTTCACACCGTCGAAGACCACGGTGCCATCCAGGCGCGAGCCCGCGCCGATCTCGGAGCCGCGACCCACCGCAGTGCCGGAGAGCAGGAGCACGCCGCCGGCGATACCGGCGGACTCATCCACCACGGACTCGCCGGTGCGGCCCGCCAGCAGCGGCGAGTGGGCGATGCCACGCACAAGGTCAGAGGAACCGCGCACGAAGTCATCCGGGCGGCCCATGTCGCGCCAGTAGGAGTTGTCCACGTGGCCCACCACGAGGCGGCCGGACTCCAGCAGCTGCGGGAAGGTCTCGCGCTCCACGGAGACCACGCGGTCTGCCGGAATGGTCTCGATGACCTCGCGCTTGAACACGTAGCAGCCGGCGTTGATCTGGTTCGTCGGCGGATCCTCGGTCTTCTCCAAGAAGGCGGTCACGCGGCCGTTGGAATCCGTCGGCACGCAACCAAACGCGCGGGGGTCCGCCACGTTGAGCAGGTGCATCGTCACGTCCGCATCCTTGGCGTGGTGCGTGTCCAAGATGCCGTTGAGGTCCATGCCGGACAGGACGTCGCCGTTGAAGACCATAACGGCGTCGTGGCGCAGCTTGTCGTAGACGTTGCGGATTCCGCCGCCGGTACCCAGCGCGGTCTCCTCCACCACGTATTCAATCTCCAGGCCCAAGTCGGAGCCGTCGCCGAAGTACTCCTCAAAGACCTCCGCCTTGAAGGACGTAGACAGCACCACGTGCTCAATTCCGGCGTCCTTGATGCGGGCCAAAAGGTGCTGCAGAAAGGGGTAGTTCGCCGTCGGCAGCATCGGCTTCGGCGTACCAATCGTCAGCGGGCGCAGGCGGGTGCCGCGGCCACCGACCAGAATCACGGCATCTGCCGTGGAACCCCACTGGGGTGCTGCATCAGTCATAGTGTCTCTGCGTTCCTTTAACTCTTACTGATAAATCAGGCTTAGTGTATCCGCCACACGGCCCTAGGAGCGGTCGCGGCACGCGCTAACCGCCACGCCGCGCAGCCGCAGGCCCAGCCACAGGGCCGCGCGTAGCGGCGCCTCGAACCACCGCGGATGCCGGTCCGCCTGGAAGCGGTAGGCCGAATCATGGTGGGCGCGCAGCATCGCGCCGCGGTGCGCCTGGGTGGAATGTCCCTTGGCGTGGGTAATTTCCGCAGTCGGGCAAAAGATGTTGTCCCAACCAGCGCGGGTAAAGCGGTCCCCTAGGTCCACGTCTTCCAGGTACATGAAGTAGCGCTCGTCAAAGCCGCCGATCTGCTCGAAGGCTTCCCAGCGCACTAAGAGGCAGGAGCCGGAGAGCCAGCCCGCGGGGCGCTCGGTAGCCATGTCGGCGTCGTCGCGGTACGCCGTCGACCACGGGTTGGAGGGCCACACCGAGCCCAGCAGGGCGTGCCCGATGCCGGTGGCCAGGGTCGGCACTGCGCGCGCCGAGGGATAGTTGGTGCCGTCGGGCTCCACGATGCGCGGGCCCACCGCCGCGGCCTCCGGGTGGCGCTGGGCGCACTCAATGAGCTCGTCCAGGGAGCCCGGGTTGAAGGTCACGTCCGGGTTGGCGATGAGGAAGAACTCCTCATCCACGCCGCGCTCGCGGGCGTAGCGCGCACCGGCGTTCATGCCGGCACCGTAACCCAGGTTTCCACCGGTGGCGAAGAACTCCACGCCGGGGTGCTCCGCGGCTGCGGCCTGCGGCACGCCGTCGGTGGATCCGTTATCCGCGAGGATCACACACGTGTCCCGCTCCGTGGCGGCGCGCAGCGAGGTCAGGAAGGCGCCGAGGTAGCGGCCGGGGGAGAACGTCACCGTCACGACGGCGAGAGGTTTGCGTATTTCTTTCACGATGGCATTGAGAGTACTAAACCTGCCACGCTGCACGCGCTCGCGACACTGCTTCACGGTTTTCGGGTTCGCTCACTTAGACTATGTGCCGTGACTTCCCCGAATTCCCCACGCGCCGCCCGCCGCATCCAGGCCGCGCCGTCCTCCCCCGTGTCCGCGCCGCAGCGCGGCTCCACCCCGGTCAAGGCAGTCGTGTCCTTCCTGTCCGCGGTGGTGCTGGTGCTCTCCGGCGTGGGATATTTCACCGTCGGCAAGCTGGGCAATGACATCTCGTCTGCCTCGAACCTGTCCTTGGGCAACGACGGTGGTTTTAAGGACAACGGTCTCGATGGCGCCGTGGACATCCTGCTGGTGGGCAAGGACTCACGCACGGACGCCAAGGGCAATCCCCTCTCCGAGCAGGAGCTGGCGGACCTGCACGCCGGCGTGGCCGAGGGTGAAGAAAATACGGACACCATCATGGTCATCCGCATCCCCAACGACGGCTCCCGCGCCACCGCGGTCTCCATCCCGCGCGATACCTACGTGCACGACGGCGAATTCGGCAACACCAAGATCAACGCCGTTTTTGCGCTGCACAAAGAAGACAAGATGCAGGAGCTCATCCAGGAAAACGCCGAGGCCGAGGCAGCCGGCAAGAAGGCTCCGCATACCGAGAAGGAGATGGAGAAGGAAAGCACGGAGGCCGGCCGCGCGGGGCTGATTTCCATGGTGCGCACGCTCACGGATGTCAGCGTGGATCACTACGCCGAGGTGGGACTGCTCGGCTTTGTGCTGCTTACCGACGCCGTCGGGGGCGTCGACGTCTGTCTCAACAACGACGTGGATGATCCGATGTCGGGTGCGAAGTTCCCCAAGGGCCGCCAGACTCTGCACGGTGCCCAGGGCCTGTCCTTCGTGCGCCAGCGCTACGACCTGCCGCGCGGCGACCTGGACCGCATCGTGCGCCAGCAGGCCTACATGGCCTCGCTGACCTCCAAGGTGCTGGACTCGGGCACATTGACCTCGCCCGGCAAGCTCAACAAGATTGCGGATGCCGTGGAGCGATCCGTCGTCATCGATGACGACTGGGACATCATGGGCTTTGTCACCCAGCTCGCTGGCTTGGCCGGCGGCAACGTCACCTTTACCACCATCCCGGTGACCTCGATTACCGGCACGGGCGACTACGGCGAGTCCGTGGTCACCATCGATACGGCCGAGGTCCACCGCTTCATGGATGATTTGGCCAAGTCGCAGGAGGCGGCCGAGGCCAGCGATCAGCCGGAGGGCGCGCCGTCCGAGGACAACACCGAGGTGGATGAGAAGCCCGTGGCGGACGACATGGAGCTGCACGTGCTCAACGCCGGCACCGTGGACGGCATGGCCGGCGGTATCGGTACGTGGCTGAAGAACGTGGGCTACTCCGTCGAGCGCACCGCCAACGCACAGTCGGGCCTCTACTCGGAGTCCCAGATTGTCGCCGCCGATGCGAACGACGAGCGCGCCCAAGCGCTGGCGGAGCAGATGGGTGGCCTGCCGGTGACGGCGAACGAGAACCTCGATCCAGATACCTTCATCGTCGTCGCCACCGACGACTACGCCGGCCCCAAGGACGATTCCGCCATGGAGGAAGAGGCCGCCCAGGCCAGCGAAGCCGACTCTGCAGCGGGTTCGGAGGACCAGGTGGGTACCCCGGGCGATGACTTCGGCACCGCCGAGGTCGCCCCGGAGATCGATGCCGGCGGCGACGGCCCGCGCTGCGTGAACTAGCAGAAGGATCGTGGCGGGTATCCGGCCCGCCACCTACGATGGGCGGACATGGAACTCCTACAGCACCTCCTGTCCGCCGACGCCGCCGCCCCGCGCCTGAGCGTCTACAACGAGGCCGACGGCACGCGCATGGACTTTTCGGCGCAGACCCTGGACAACTGGGCCTCCAAGATTGCCAACATGCTGCTGGAGGAGCTGGACCTAGAGCCCGGCGGTGAGGCGCGCATCCGCATCGACCTGCCCGTGTCCTGGCAGGCGGCGGTCATCGCGCTCGGGGCGCTGGCCGCGGGCGTGGACTTCGATATCACCGACGGCACGCCCCGCTCTAACGAAGCAGCTGGCAACATCCCTGCCGCCGGCGCCCCAGCTACCGACGCCCCTGCTGTCGTCTTCACCTCCCCCGAGTCCTTTGCCGCCGGCGGCGTTCCCGGCGCGGACACCGTGCTCGTCACCCAGGATCCGTTCGGGCGCGGCGTGGTGGAAAGCGGCGGGGAGCTGCCCCTGGGAACCATTGACTTTGGCCCCACCGTGCGCTTCTACGGGGATCAGTTCTATGGCCGGACCACCCCGCTGCCCCAGCTCTTCCCCACCGACTTCGAAGCCGAGCGCGTGCTCTCCCAGGGCTGGCAGGATTTCGCGTCCTTCCAGCGCGCGGTCCTTGAGCCGCTGGCGGCCGGCGGCTCCGCCGTTGTCGTGTCCGGGTTGTGCTCCGCCGACCGCTTGGAAGAAATCGCGTCCAACGAAAAGGTCACCGTGCGCGCCTCTTAGGGTGCAGAAGTGCTGTGAGATAGTAGAGCAATGGTTAGCGGGCTCTACATCTTCATCGGTGTGCTCATCCTCGTGGGCACCATCTGCCAGGGAACAATTGGCTTTGGGCTCGGCACCATTGCCACCCCGATCCTGGCGCTCATTGCACCGGATCTCGTGCCCACGCTGGTTCTGCTGCTGGCCTTCGTCATTTCCACGACCACAATGCTCAAGGCCCGCGCGGCGGTGTCCTGGGACATCGTGGCCATCTCCTCCCTCGCTCGCATCCCGGGTTCGCTGCTCGGCGCGTGGGCGATCGCCTCGCTCTCCCACCGCGGACTGTCCCTCTTCATTGGCTGCGCCGTCATCCTGGCCATGACCTTGTCCAGCCTGGGGTGGTCGCCGAAACGCACGACGTCCTCCATTGCGGTGGCCGGTGTGGCCTCCGGGTTCTTAGGTACCTCAACCTCCATCGGCGGCCCGCCCATGGCGCTGGTGCTCAAGGGCTACGATCCGGACCGCGTGCGCGGCACCCTGTCTGGCACCTTCATCGTCGGCACGCTCATTTCCCTAGTAGTCCTAGCGCTCCACGGGCAGGTCACCCAGCTACACCTCACCGCCGCCGCGGCTTACCTACCCGTGGCCATCGTGGGACTTATCGCCGCGGGCTTCCTCAACCGCTACATCAACGCCAAGGTACTCAACCGCATCGTTCTTATCGTGGCCATCAGCGCGGCCTTGGCGCTCATTGTTGAGGGGCTCGTTGCAGCCTAGCGTCCGCGACCTGCTGTCAAACTCAACTGCCAGGATCACGCTCGACACTGCCCGATCTGCCAAAGTTATCGTCTCCGGCTCAAGATCTGGCGATAACTTTGTCAACGAAGTGTACTGACCGGGGACATTAGTTGACTTGCGTGGCATCGCCCGGGCTCTGTATGCTCGGCCGCATGTACTCAGGAATCGCCTCGATGAAGCTGCGTTCCGTCCGCTGACGGCGGCGGGACCCCTTATGACCTCTCGTCTGCCGTCCTGGCCATCTGCCGGGCGGCCGCTTCGTGGTGCCCGGCTCCATGACGAGCTGAGAGTACACAATGCCAACCACAGAACCTTTACAGTCATGTGCTTGGATCGGGACATCCCAAGGATCCGCTGCACACATCCGCGCTGAATCACTCCACCTGACAATCGGCGACAGGCCGCTGCTGAGTGGGACTGACGTCACCGTCTCCACCGGGTCGCGACTGGCGATCGTCGGCGACAACGGCCGGGGCAAGACCACCTTGCTCCACATACTGGCGGGGATCTTGAAACCCGACTCGGGAGTGGTGACCCGGGTGGGTTCCCTCGTCCTGGTCAAACAGGACATGGCCACCGAGGGCGATCGCACGGTCGGTGACCTCATTGCCGAGGCTACCGCCCCATCCAGGGCCGCTCTGCAGGCCCTCGACGTGGCTACCGCGGCGCTGGCCGCGGGCGATGACGCGGCCGACGCCTATTCCGCCGCACTCGAGGCGGCCACGCGGCTGGACGCCTGGAATGCAGACCGCCGTGTTGACATCGCCCTGGCGGGCCTGAACGCCTGTAGCGACCGCGATCGGGTCCTGTCGACCTTGTCGGTCGGTCAGCGGTACCGGGTACGGCTGGCGGTCGCCCTCGGATCGACCCCTGACCTGTTGCTGCTGGACGAGCCCACCAACCACCTGGACGCGGCAGGGCTGTCGTTCTTGACTGAGCGCCTGCGGGACCACCCCGGTGGCCTGGCCTTAGTCAGCCACGACCGCGCCCTGCTGCGCGACGTGGCGACCAGCTTCCTGGACCTCGACCCGACCCGCGATGGCCTTCCGCGCACCTACGCGGGCGGTTACGAGGGCTGGATCGAAGGGCGGCAACGAGAACGGGCCGCCTGGGAGCAAGACTATGCCGCCCAGGTCGCCCGGCATCAGGAACTGACCCGCGCCGCCGACGACGCACGCTCCCGCCTGTCGCAAGGCGGTTGGCGACCCGACAAGGGAACGGGCAAGCACCAACGGGCCACGCGCGCTGCCGGGGTGGTCCAGGCTTTCAACCGCCGCATCGTGGACCTAGAGCGTCATCAGATCGACGTGCCAGAGCCACCGCTGCGGTTGGCATGGCCCATATCGTCAGCGCGGACCGGTCAGAACATCGTCAACGCCTCCATGCTCACCGTGACTGACCAGTTGACCACCCCGGTCTCGGTGGACATCAGCGGTGGAGACCGGTTGGTGGTCACCGGGCCGAACGGTGCTGGGAAGTCCACACTGTTGGGGCTTCTCGGTCGGCGACTGGCCCCGAGTACAGGCCAGCTGCGGGTGAACCCGAGGGTGCGCGTCGCCCTATTGTCTCAAGAGGTCCCTGACTGGGACGACGCCCTCCCCGCACACGTGGTCTACGAGACGTACCTGGCCACGCAGGGCCGCCGATCACAGGCACCCTCCCTCGGCTCACTCGGGCTGCTTGAGCCCGCGGCAACCCGCACACCCGTGGGGCACCTGTCGCAAGGGCAACAACGCCGCCTCCATCTGGCCATGTGCCTGGCGGTGGACCCGGACCTGTTGCTCCTGGACGAGCCCACCAACCATCTGTCATCGAGCCTCGTCGACGACATCACCACCGAGCTCCTGCGGACCTCCTGCGCCACGATCGTCGCCACGCACGACCGGCAGATGCTCGACGACCTCACCGACTGGCCCCACCTCAGCCTTGCCACAAAGGACCTGCCATGAACCCCCTTCGCCCCTTGTCCGTCCCCGGCTACCGACCGCTGTTTGCAGCGATGGTGCTCACCGTCTTCGCCCAGGGTGCCTGGGCCCTCTACTTAGCCATGCAGACCCTCGACCTGGGCGCCACGGCGACCACCTTGTCGGGTGTCGTGGCGTGGAGCGGCATCGGCCTGCTCGCAGGATCCTTGCCCGCCGGGGTACTTGCGGACCGCGTCACCAAGAAGTCCGTCATCGTCGGCGTCCTCACTGTCAACCTCGCCACCTCGACGACGACCTCCACCGCCGCCATCTTCGACGCGGCCACTTTCTGGATGCTGGCAGTGTCCGCGTTCATCATCGGCGTCTCGACCGCCTTCTTCTTCCCGGCCTACACCGCGCTCGTGCCCGTCCTCGTGGGAAGCGACGACCTGATGGCCGTCAACGGGCTCGAAGGGACCACCCGGCCGCTGGTAGGACAGACCCTCGCCCCCGGCGTCGTCGGTGCCGTCATCGGCGCGAGCGTGCCCGCCGCGGGCGGGTACCTCATCGCCGGCGCGCTCGGACTCGCCCTGATAGCCGCCCTGCGGGTTCCTGCCCCCTGCTCAGCCGAGACCGACGCCGAAGCTCCGGCCACCTCTGCGCTGCGGGACCTGCTCGACGGGTTCGGCTACGTCGCCCGCACGCGATGGGTTCGCTCCAGCGTGCTGTTGGCGGCCGCCATGGGCCTGGCCGTGACCGGCCCGCTGGAAGTTCTCCTGCCCGCGCTCATACGCTCGACGCATGACAACGGTCCGGCTGTGTACGGATTCATCCTCGGAGCTCTGGGCGTCGGCGGCCTGGTGGGTTCCCTCGTCGCCGGCTCATGGCCCACCCCCTCACACTTCCTGCCCGTAATGGTCGGCGCATGGGCACTCGGCTGCCTTCCATTGGCCATCCCCGCACTCACCAACAATCCGTGGATCATCAGCGCCGGACTGGCGGTCTACGGTGCGTCGATCGGAGTTGGGATGGTCATCTGGGGCACGGTCCTGCAGATACACGTACCGCTGGAGATGCTTGGCCGAGTCGCCAGCCTCGACTTCTTCATCTCCATCGCCTTCATGCCACTGTCCATCGCACTCACCGGACTCCTCAGCCGACACATCGCCGCTGCCAGCTTGTTCATCGCCGCCGGACTCGTGCCGCTCGCCACGACGATCCTCCTTGCAGTCCTGGGGCAACTCCGAACGCCGCGGACGACGCCCGTCGCAGCAGGTGAGGAGTGATGCACGCCAACGCCACCCTGACACCTCGCCACCGGCTCAAGGTGGCCCAGCTCGTCGTCGACGACGGTTGGCCCATCAGCGAAGTCGCCGCCCGCTTCCAGGTCTCCTGGCCGACCGTGAAGAGGTGGGGCGACTGCTATCGCGCCGGCGAGTCGATGCAGGATCACTCGTCCCGGCCGAAGACCTCACCGAACAAGACGGACAAGGCGACGACGAAGCGGCTCTCCTACGTGGACCGCGAGACTGGCGAACCGAGCCGCCGGTACGAACACCCCCACCCCGGCTCCCTGGTCCACGTGGACGTGAAGAAGCTCGGGAACATCCCCGACGGCGGCGGCTGGCGCTACGTCGGCCGCCGCTAGGGCGACCCCAACCGAACGGCGCCACCGGGTAAGCCGAAGAGCAAGTGGCACAACCCCAGGGCCGGATACGCGTTCGTGCACACCGTCATTGACGACCACTCCCGCGTCGCGTACACCGAGGTCCACGACGACGAGACCGCCGTCACCGCGGTCGGGATCCTGCATCGGGCTGTGGCGTGGTTTGCCGATCGCGGCGTCGCCGTGGAGCGGGTGCTGTCCAACAACGGTGGCGCCTATCGCTCGCACCTGTGGCGGGACACCTGCGAGGCCCTCTCGATCACCCCGAAGCGGACGCGTCCGTACCGGCCGCAGACCAACGGCAAGGTAGAGCGCTTCCACCGGACCATGGCCGACGGGTGGGCCTACGCCCGCTGCTACACCAGCGAGCAAGAACGACGCGACGCCCTGCCGGATTGGCTGCACCAGTACAACCAGCACCGCCCGCACACGGCCTGCGACAACCAGCCGCCGTTCTCACGATTGATCAACGTCCCCGAGCAGTACGACTAGGGCAGTTGGGTGACTCTGGGAAAACAGATGGCGCTGGGTAATCGGGTGGTTCAGGCACGTCTGGCGGAAGATATCCTAAATGCTCGCTGTACTCCCATGGTTTTGGTTTGGGTGCCAACACTCCCTCGTGCCAGAAGCCGATGAACTTGAAGTAGCGCTTCTCAAAGTTCGGATTCCGGGCATTGGCAATTTGATCGACGACATAGTCCAGATGATGCGCCACACAATGGCCTGTGTAGCGAAGAGTTAGCCACCCAATCAGTGCACCCTCGTTGTTTTTCCAGTGGTCCCGCAGCCATGCCTCTTGCTGGGAATGAAATTTCATCCCGTTGATTTCTACCGCAACCTTGAGCTCGGGGAGCACGATGTCCCAGGTGTAGTGGCCAATAACAACGTTGCACTCAACCTTGAGCCCACGCCTTTTCAATCCCTTGGCCACCTTGACCTCGGCCCCGGAATCCGTGAACAACGCGGCCTGCTCCAGCATCCGTTGGCTGGCAACAGGGACGACCTTGAGTGCTTCACGGTGACTATCCAAGCGAGCCCACCCGGCCTTTGAGGAATAGATGGACTCGAAAACGCGAATTCCCAGCTCAGGGCTAACCGTTTTCATAGCGACAAGTGGGTTAAGGACCCGGAGCCCAGACACGCTAACAAAGCTTCTGACACTCACCCGCGCGTGCACATAAAAGGTTGATACCGGCATTCTCTCCGCACTGGCAAGCTTCAGTGGGAAAGTGACATCCTGGCCAAGGAGTACCTGAGCAGCCGTTGTACCTGTCGCCTTAAGGAATGGCCGGTGCTCCTGTAACAGCGTTAATAGTTCTACTGGCTCGGGCATGCCCCAGACGTAGAGGCCCTTGGCGAGTCGCGTAATCTCTCCTCGGCGCACCCGAGTTGCAAGCGCACCTTTAGATAGTCCGCGCACAATACCGTGTTTCATGTCATTTCCCCCGCAGGCCCCAAACTAACACGGCGCACCGCTGAGTGCTGAGTAACTGCCAGATCTGCCAAAGTTATTGCCTCTGACTCAAAAACTGGCCGAATCTTTGGCAACAAGGGCAGTAAAATCCACAGCAGACCTATGTCCAGGGCGCATCCGGCGCACACCTCCCAGCCTCAAGAAGGCGGCTCTAGCGAAGAGAGCCCACAATAAAACTGCGGAACCGCCCAGCAATCTGCGCAATCTCTTCCCCCGCGAAGTGGCCAGGGCGCCAGGCGGCCACCAGCGGAACCCCGCCGATGCTCTCTTCCCCGGCCACGATGTCAAAGCCCACCAGCCTGTCCGGCTGCAGCTCCGTCATGAGCGCCACGGCCCGCCCGGCGCGTGCAAGCGCACAGAGTGTCGCCGTGTCATCGCACTCCACGTGCGGGCCCAGGCTCAGGCCCGCGGAACCAATGAAGGAATCGATCACGCCGCGCGAGACACTGCTGCGCGACGGTAAAACCAAGCGCTCCTCCAGCAGGCGCCGAGCCTCCACCGTGGCCGCGCCGCTGCACTCCGCCACCAAGGGGTGTGCGGGCGGGACCCAGGCGCGCACGGGCACCGAGCCCAGCGGCAGCGAGGCCACCTCGCGCACCGGCGGGATCGGCGCGATGACCATGTCCGCGGCACCCTCCAAGGCGTCGAAGACCTCGTAGTGCGAGGTGGGGATGCTGGTGAGCAGGGGAATTGCGGAGCCGGCCTCCTCAATAAAGGGAGCCAGCAGCGTGGAGATTGTCGTCGGCGTGGCCGCCACCCGCAGCGCCGGGGCCGTGCCCGCGCGGAGGACCTCCACCGCCCTGCCGGCGCGGGCGGCGTCGGCAAGGAGTCGCCGGCAGATGGGGAGGAGGGCCCGGGCGGCGTCGGTAAGCACCAGCGTCGATCCTGCCCGCGCGAAGAGCTCCAGGTCGAGCTCCTCCTCAAAGCGCCGCAGCTGCCGGCTCAACGCCGGTTGTGTGATCCCTAAGCGCTCCGCGGCTGCGGTGACCGTTCCGCTCTCTGCCAGGGTCAGGAGATATCTGGCCTTCACCATGTCCATTCCCCTACTCCTACCACAGATCATGCCCTAAAGGCATGACTATCCAACTTTATCGGCATTAGACAACATGGAATCAGCCCAGAATAATGGGACCACCAACACAGTAAATCTAGGGAGGTTCCTAATGTCACACGTCGGCATCGCTATCGCCGAAACCCTCGCCGCGCACGGCGTCAGCCGCGCATTCCTTGTGCCCGGCGAAAGCTTCCTGCCGGTCCTCGACGGACTCTACGACTCCCCGGTGGAGGCCATCGTCACCCGCCAGGAAGGCGGCGCGGCGTACATGGCAGAGGCCCACGGCAAGGCCACCGGCGAGCCGGGCGTGGCCATGGTCACGCGCGGACCCGGCGCGGCCAACGCCTTCGTGGGCATCCACACCGCCTGGCAGGACGCCACTCCGCTGGTCCTCTTCGTCGGCCTCATCCCGGTCTCCGACCGCGACCGCGAGTCCTTCCAAGAGTTCGACCCCAAGGCGTGGTTCGGCACCCAGGCCAAGCAGGTCTTCGTTCTCGACGATCCCGCGCGCGCCTCCCGCGTGGTGGCGGAGGCCTTCTTCCAGGCCAAGCAAGGCCGCCCCGGCCCCGTCATCGTGGGCCTGCCGGAGGATGTCCTCCACCAAGAGTTCACGGGCACCATCCACCAGCCTATCCCGGTATCGGAGGGCGCACTCTCGGCCGCGGACCTGGACTTCCTTTCCGATGAGCTAGCCCGCGCCGAGCGCCCCCTGTTCTTCGCCGGCGGCCCGCGTTGGACGCCGGAGGCAGCGGAGCAGATTACGCGCTTTGCAGAGGCCCACCGCATCCCCATCATTCAGGACTTCCGCGCCGCCGACCGCGTGCCCTTTGACTCCCCCGCCAACGCCGGGTGGCTGGGCTACGGGCGCGATCCGCGCGCCGCGCAGCTGCTCGAGGCAGCCTCCCTCGTCGTTGAGATCGGCGCCGTGCTGGGCGACGTCCCCACGGACGGCTACACCCTGCGCCAGTCCCCGCAGGCCCGCAACATCGCCATCAACCCGGACACCAGCCTGCGCGGGCACTCCGTAGCACTTGAGCGCCACATCGTGGCCAGCCCGGTGGCCTTCGCCGCCGCGCTGGAGGACCTCACCCTGGAGGGTACGGCCGAGCGCGGCGAATGGTTCGACACCGCCCACGCCCACCACCTCGAGTTCGCCACCCTGCCCCAGCCGGCGGACTACCGCCCGGGCAAGGACGGCACCGCCCACCTGGAGTCCATCCTCGCCGCGCTCCATGAGCAGTTGCCGCAGGATTCCCTGTACACCTTCGGCGCGGGCAACCACTGCATCTGGGCGCAGCAGTTCCTGCGCTCTGCGGTCTACCCCTCACAGTTCAGCGTGCGCAACGGCTCCATGGGCTACTCCGTGCCCGCGGGCGTGGCCACCAAGCTGCAGTTCCCCGAGCGCACCGTCGTCACCATCGCCGGCGACGGCGAGTACTTCATGAACGGCCAGGAGCTGGCCACCGCCCTGCAATACGGCGCGCCCTTCCTCATCATCGTCATGTCCAACGGTGAGTTCGGCACCATCCGTGACCACCAGAAGCGCCACTTCCCGGACCGCGTCTCCGGAACGCAGCTGGTCAACCCGGACTTTGCGGAGGTGGCCAAGAGCTTCGGCGCCCACGGCGAGCTCGTCACCGAGGACTCCCAGGCCGCCGGCGCTGTCGCCCGCGCGCTCGACGCCATCCAGAACCAGGGCGTGCCCGCGCTCATCAACATCATCACCGACCAGGACCATTCCCTCCCCATCGCACCAAGGACCGCCTAAGGACCCATCATGAGTACCACTAGCAACTCCCGCCCGATTCGCCTCACCGAGGACGACCACGCCCCGCCCCAGCACAGCACCGACGGGACCGACGGAGACGCGAAGCAGCGCCCAGCCGCCTCCACCGCTTCCTGGATCATCACGCTCTTCGGCACCGCCGTGGGCGCCGGCATCCTCTTCCTGCCGCTCAACGCCGGTGGCTTCGGCTTCTGGCCGCTAGTCTTCGCCACGGTCTTTATCTTTCCGCTGGTGTACTTCTCCCACCGCACCTACGCGCGCATCGTCGCCGGTGCCCCGCAGAAGGACCACGGCAAGGACATCCTGGAGCTGGTCTCCCAGTACTTAGGCAAGCGATCCGGCATCATCTTCGCGGTGCTGTATTGGATCACCGTCTTTTCCACGGTGCTCATCTACGGCGTGTCCATCACCAACGCAGTGAACAGCTTCATTGTCAACCAGCTGAATGGGCCGTCTATCAACCGCCCGCTGCTCGCCGTCATCTGCGTCGGCGTCATGACCGGCGCCTTCGCCATCGGCCGCAAGCCCATGATCTGGCTGGCCCAGGTGCTGGTCTACCCTCTCATCATCGCGCTGGCGGTGACCTCCTTCTACCTCATCCCGCGCTGGGACCTGCACAGCTTCATCCACTACGACGACGGCGCGGACGGCCTGGGACAAATCCTCAAGGGCATCTTCCTCATCCTGCCGGTGCTGGTGTTCTCCTTCTCCCACATGGCAGCCCTGTCCCAGTTCGCCATCGACATGCAGCCGCAGTACGGCGAGAAGACAGAAAAGCGCGTGTCCCGCACCGAGTTCTACACCTCCATCCTGCTCGTGGTCTTCACCATGTTCTTCGTGTGGTCCTGTGTCCTCGCTCTGGGCGCGGACGGCATGAATGAGGCGCTGGAGCAAAACATCCCGGTCCTGTCATACTTTGCCAACGTCACCGGCACCCCGTTCATGGCCTACATGGCGCCCGTCGTGGTCATCTGCGCCATCGTCTCCTCCTACTTCGGCCACATGCTGGGCACCGAGGAGGGCACGGAATACCTGCTGCGCAACGCCGCCCCGGCGCTGGCAGAAAAGGTCTCCCACCGCACGCTGCTCAACATCATCTACGTCATCGCCTTCGTGTGCACCACGCTGGTGGCGGTGTTCAACCCGTCCATCATCTCCATGATTTCTGTGGTCTCCGGCGTGTTCGTGGCGTTCATCGTGTACCTCGTACCGGTATACATGTTCAAGAAGCTGGACGTGTACAAGAAATTCCGCAACGACCCCTGGAACTACTTCGTCTTCGGCATGGGCCTGCTCATTATGGCCGTGACCATCTGGGACATGATTTAGAAAGGACTGATCTGTGCTTCGCAATGACCTCAATGCCTTCCCCGACTACCAGCCGGGCAAGGACTACCCGGATGCCCTCAAGCTGTCCTCCAACGAGGTAGCGTTCGAGCCCTCGAAGGACATCATCGCCGCGGTGGCGGAGGCCGCCTCCTCCACCAACCGCTATCAGCAGCCGGGCAGCCCCGAGCTCACCAACGCGTTGTGCAACTACCTCGACGTGCCCGCCGAGCACATCTTCGTCTCTGCCGGCTCCACTCCCATCCTGCAGGCCACCATTCTGGCCTGCTGCCAGACCGGCGACGAAGTCGTGGTCCCCTGGCGCAGCTTCGAGGCCTACCCCCTCTACGTGCGCATGGCCGGCGCCGAGCCGATCCTCACCCCGCTTACCGACGACTACGCCGTGGATCTCGACGCCGCCCTGGCCGCCATCACCGACAAGACCCGGCTCATCATCCTGTGCAACCCCAACAACCCCACCGGAACGGTCTTCACCCGCGGCGAATTCCGTGCCTTCATGGACCGCGTCCCGGAGGACGTCGTGGTCTTGCTCGACGAGGCCTACTGGGAGTACAACGATGCCCCCGATACCCCGGATTCCGTGGAGGAATACACCCGCTACCCCAACCTGCTCGGCGTGCGCACCTTCTCCAAGGCGTGGGGCCTGGCCGGCATGCGCGTAGGCTACGCGGTGGCCGGCCCTCAGCTCATCAAGGCCCTGCAGCTGCTCTCCCTGCCGCTTACGGTGACCACCATGGCAGAGATGGCCGCGGTGGAAGTGCTCAAGCACCACGACGAGCTTGACGACGCCGTGGCGGAGACCAAGGCCCAGCGCGACCGCGTGACTCAGGCCCTCGGCGCCCAGCAGTCCTACGGCAGCTTCGTGTGGCTGCCCCGCGGGGATGCCCGCGACGTAGAGCAGAAGGTCCTGGACCAGGGTGTAGTTATCCGCCGCTACCTCGACGAAGGCGTGCGCGTGTCCATCACCAACGAAGAGGAGACGACGCAGTTCCTCGAGGCCTGGGAGCGGGCTGGGATTGAGCCCTGGGAGGGCTAACCAGCAAGATCTGCCAATAACGCGGCGAGCCCTACACGAAAGGGCTCGTCCGCATAGGGGTTCGTGTCCGGCTCCCCGGCGTCCTCCGCCGGCAGGAAGGCAGCCTGTGCCGCCATGAGCGTGGGGGCGCTCTCCTGACTTCCGGGCAGTACCTCAAAGATGTCCGTGGGGGCATGGACATCGTAGGCACTGCCGTAAATGAAGGACTCAAGCGCGACAATGCGGGGGACGATGTTTTCGCGCGCCACACCGGCGTGCTCGAGGACCCGCGCCACCAGCTCATACATCTCCACGGTGCGGGGTGCTCCGGAGATGGGGGTGGTGGCAATGAACTGCACAAGTGGCGCGTGCCGCGCGCACACGTCGCGGTAGGACATAGCCCACTCGATCAAGGCCCCGTGGGGCGTGCGCTCTGGGGCTCCAGCAAGTACCGCGTTCAAAGGCCCGCACTCGACCTGCTCCATGACGGCATCTTCCACGAGGGCCAGCAGATCGTCTTTCCCCGAAACGTGGTTATAGAGCGCGCTGGTTCCCACACCTAGCCTCCGTGCAATGCGGGACATGGTCAGTTTTTCATACCCCTCTTCCCCCACAATGGTGAGCGCAGCCTGCGCGATTTTATCGCGATTGACCAGCGGCTTAGTCGGACGACCTTTAGATCGGTTACGCACCACAGTCCAAAGTCCTTGTCTTAGATTACGTTTGTTCTGTACAGTGATACGTGACACAAAATGAATATAGTTCATTTTCGTCTCACTTGTCCTTCCATCGTCCCATAGGAACGGAGACACCATCATGACTTCCCTTATCCCATCCGACAATCCCGTCATCGAGCGTGACGTCGTCGTCATCGGCGCCGGCCCCGCCGGCCTCATGGCGGCCCACACGCTCAAGAAGAAGGGGCTGAGCGTCGCCGTCCTCGAGGCCCGCGAGCGCGTCGGTGGCCGCACCTGGAACGGCAAGGTCAAGGACGCGAACGGCGTGGAGCACTTCGTTGAGCTGGGCGGCCAGTGGATTTCCCCAGACCAGACCCGCCTCCTCGAGCTCGTTGACGAGCTCGGCCTCGAAACCTTCTCCCGCTACCGCGAGGGCAAGTCCATCTACGTGGCCCCGGACGGCACCCGCCACGAATACGAGGGCACTGTCTTCCCCGCCGACGAGAAGACCATCGCCGAGATGGACCGCCTCATCAAGATCATGGATGACCTCGCCGCCGAGATGGACCCGGCCAACCCGTGGTCCCACCCGAAGGCGAAGGAGCTGGACTCCATCTCCTTCCGCAACTGGCTGGAAACGCTCTCCGACGACGCCGAGGCGATCGATAACGTCTCCATCTACGTTGCTTCCGGCATGCTGACCAAGCCTTCCTACGCCTTCTCCACCCTGCAGGCTGTCCTCATGGCGTGCTCCGCAGGCTCCTTCAGCAACCTCGTGGACGAGGACTTCATCCTGGACAAGCGCGTGGTCGGCGGCATGCAGTCCGTGTCTTTGACGCTGGCTGAGGGCCTGGGTGAGGACGTTCACCTGGGCACCCCGGTCCGCGAGCTGCACTGGGCCGAGCCGGACCCCTCCACGGCCGATGAGCTCAACAAGATCGAGGCCGACGTGCGCAACGGTGTCGCCGGCAACGGCGAGCCGGGCAACGTCACCGCCTACTCTGAGAAGGTCACGGTTAAGGCGCGCTTCGCCGTACTGGCAGTGCCGCCGAACCTCTACAACCGCATTTCCTTTGTGCCGCCGATGCCTCGCGACCAGCAGATCGCACACCAGCACATCTCCATGGGCCTGGTCATTAAGGTCCACGCGGTCTACGAGACCCCGTTCTGGCGCGAGGACGGCCTGTCCGGCACCGGCTTCGGCGGCGGCCGCTTGGTGCAGGAAGTGTACGACAACACCAACTACGGCAAGAACTTCGCGGAATCCGCCGACGGAGAAGAGGACCGCTACGGCACCCTTGTCGGCTTCGTCTCCGACGTCTACGCCGAAGAGATGTGGCACCTGTCTGCAGAGGAGCGCAAGGTGCGCATCCTCGAGGCCATGGCGGACTACCTGGGCCCGAAGACCAAGGATCCCATCGCCTTCTACCTCTCCGACATGGCTGCGGAAGAGTGGACTCGTGGCGCCTACGCCACCTCCTACGATCTGGGCGGACTCTCGCGCTGGGGCCACCTGCAAAACGAGCCGACCGGTCCGATCTACTACGCCTGCTCCGACATCGCCGCCGAGGGCTACCAGCACGTCGACGGCGCCATTCGCCAGGGCGAGATCGCTGCGCTGACCATCGCTGAGAAGGCGAAGTAGCCATGTCCGCCTCAGACTTCCCTCGGCGTGGCGCCAGTGGCGCGATCCTCGTCGGCTACGTTGCTACCGACTACGGCATGGATGCCCTTCGCCTGGGCATTGCCCTTGCCAAGGAGCGCAACGTCCGCCTGGAGATCGTCATGGTCGCCCCAGCCCAGAACTCGTTCTCCGGCGTCTACCCGCACGACCGCGGCTACGACTCCATCCTGGAAGAACAGATTGCTGGCTGGCTCGAAGACGCTCTGGCTGAAGTCCCCGAAGGCATCAAGGCCACCGCGCGCATCGTGCCGGGCGATTCCGAGGCCGCGGCCTTGAGCGCCACGGCGCAGGAGCTGGCCGCGGATATCCTCGTCGTCGGCGCGCGCAAGGGTGGAATCCTCGGTCGCTTCAAGATGGGCTCCGCAGTCAACGCGCTGCTGCACTCCGCCCCGGTACCGGTCGCGCTGGCCCCGCGAGGATATTCCCACCCTGGCCCGATTTCCCGCATCACCACGTTCTTTGGCCCCCGCCAGGGAACCTCCGATGTCATCGCCATCGGACTCGACCGCGCCCGCCGCCGCGGGGTGTCGCTGCGGCTCGTCTCGCTCGTCCTCAGCGGCGAGTCGGACATGCAGGGCCTCGGCACAGATGTCCCCAGCGCCGTCCGCGCCTACGCTAATCGACGTCTCGGAGACGTCGCCCAGCACATGCTCGACGCCGGGCACGCCACCACCGAAGTGGCCTCCGGCAAAGACGTTGCCGAAGCCCTGGAGAAACTCGATTGGGACCACGGCGAGCTGGCTGTCGTCGGCTCCTCCCGCATGGCTGTTCCCGGACGCCTGTTCCTCGGCACCACCGCCTCGCGCATGTTGCGCCTCATCCCCGTCCCTATGCTCGTCGTGCCGGCCGGCTACATGCAGGCCGGCGAGGACGAGAACCTCATCCCGAAAGGTGGTAAAAACACATGACCACCGCAACTCCCCCGACCACCCCTTCGACAACGACCACTGGAAGCTCCTCCGACAAGGGGCTTGCCACCGGGCGCGTGGGTCTCCTCGGCGCCGTCGTCATCGGCGTCAGCTGCATCGCCCCGACCTACACCCTGACCTCCGGTATTGGACCCACGATTTCCGCCGTGGGCCAGTACGTCCCCGCCGTCCTGCTGCTCGGCTTCATCCCCATGCTGCTCGTGGCCTTTGCCTACCGCGAGCTCAACAACGCAGTTCCGGACTCCGGTACCTCGTTCACGTGGGCCACCAAAGCCTTCGGGCCGTGGGCTGGCTGGATGGGCGGCTGGGGGCTCATCACCGCGACGATCCTGGTTCTGTCGAACCTGGCCGCCGTCGCCGTGGACTTCTTTTACCTGCTGCTGGGGCAGCTCTTTGGCAACCCCGCCATCAGCGACCTGACCCGCAACCTGTGGGTCAACATCCCCACCACCTTCGTTTTCATCGCCATCGCGGGCTACATCTCCTACCGCGGCCTTGATTCCACCCAGAAGCTGCAGTACGTGCTCGTGGCAATCCAGATCGCCGCCATCGTGCTTTTCGACGTCGTGGCGATCCACAACGCCTACACCCACGGTGGCTTCGACTTCACACCGATTTCCCTGGAGTGGTTCAACCCCGCAGGAATCGGTAGCTTCTCCCTGGTGGCCGCCGGCATTTCCTTGTCCATCTTCATGTTCTGGGGATGGGACGTGACCCTCACGATGAACGAGGAGACGAAGAACCCCGAGAAGACCCCGGGCCGCGCAGCGACGATTACGGTGCTCATCATCATCGCCCTGTACATCCTCACAGCGCTCGCCGTCATCAGCTGGGCCGGCACCGGTGATACCGGCCTGGGCGCCGGCAACCCGGACAACCAGGAGTCCATCTTCGCCGCGCTGTCGGAGCCGGTGCTGGGCAAGGCCTCGATCCTCATCTACATCGCGGTCCTGTCCTCGTCCTTCGCCTCCCTGCAGTCCACCATGGTGGGCCCGGCGCGCACCTTGCTCGCGATGGGCTACTACCGGGCGCTGCCCCCGGCCTTCGCCAAAATCAGCCCGCGCTTCCGCTCCCCATCAACGGCGACCATCGCCTCCGCGGTGGCGGCTGGCGTCTTCTATGCAGCCACGCGTCTGATTTCAGAGAACGCCTTGTGGGACACCATCGCCACCATGGGCCTCATGGTGTGCTTCTACTACGGCATCACCGCAGTGGCCTGCATCTGGTACTTCCGCCACGAGCTGTTTAGCTCCCTGCACAGCATCGTGTTCAAGTTCCTCTTCCCCACCGTGGGCGGCGGATTCTTGCTCATGATGTTCTTCATCACCGCCTACGATTCCATGGACCCGTCCTACGGCTCGGGGTCCGAGATCGGGGGCATCGGAATGGTCTTCATTCTGAGTGTCGCTATCTTGGGCCTTGGCGTGGTGCTCATGCTCTTCACCCGCTTTGCCCACCCGGGCTTCTTCAAGGGTGAGACGCTCACGCGCATCACGTCCCGAGACGACGTCCAGGAAACCCTGGTATAAACGCACACGAGATAAGGAGTGACTAATGTCTAACACCTACCGAGTACAAAATCCCGTAACGAACGAAGTCGTCGAAAACTTTGACCAGGCTACCGACGCCGAGATCGAGGCCGTTCTGGCCAAGTCCGCCGCCGCATACCGCGCCTGGTCTGAGCGCCCGATGTCCGAGCGCGCAGAAATCATGACCCGCGTGTCCGAGCTCTTTGTAGAGCGCAAGGACGAGCTCGCCACCATCGCCGGCGAGGAGATGGGCAAGATCCACTCCGAAGCTGTCGAGGAAGCCGAGTTCTCCGGCGCCATCATCAAGTACTACGCCGAGAACGGCGAGGACTTCACCAAGGACCAGGAGATTCCGACCGCGTCCAACGGTACCGCCGTTATCCGTCGCCTGCCCCTCGGCCCGCTGCTGGGCATCATGCCGTGGAACTTCCCCTACTACCAGATCGCGCGCTTCGTCGCCCCGAACCTGATGTTGGGTAACACCATCATTCTCAAGGACGCCGAGATTTGCCCGCGCTCCGCACTGGCCGTGCAGAAGATCATGGATGACGCTGGCGTTCCGGAAGGCGTGTACAACAACGTCTTTGCCAACCACGACCAGATCTCCACCATCATCTCCGACTCCCGCGTGCAGGGCGTGTCCCTCACCGGTTCCGAGCGTGCTGGTTCCATCGTCGGCGCACAGGCTGGCGAGAACCTCAAGAAGGCCGTGCTGGAGCTCGGCGGTTCCGACCCGTACGTGCTGCTGGACACCGACGATGTCAAGGCTGCCGCCCAGCTGGCGTGGAAGACCCGCATGTACAACACCGGCCAGGCCTGCAACTCCAACAAGCGCATGATTGTCATGGAGGACATCTACGACGAGTTCGTCGCCGAGCTCGAGCGCCTCGCCGACGCTGCCGTTCCGGTCACCCCGGACAAGGAGAAGGAAGGCGGCTACTCCGCACTGTCCTCCCGCGATGCTGCTGAGAAGCTGCGCGACCAGCTCGACCGCGCCGTTGAAGCCGGCGCCAACCTGCGCGTGGGCGGCGAGCTCGCCGAAAAGGGCGCCTACGTCTCCCCCGCCGTCATTACCGATATCCCGGTTGGCTCCGACATCTACTACGAGGAGTTCTTCGGTCCCGTCGCAGCCGTGTACAAGGTCAGCAGCGACGACGAGGCCCTCGACCTGGCCAACAACACCCAGTACGGCCTGGGCGGCACGGTCTTCTCCCAGGATCCCGAGCGCGCTGCTGCCATCTCCCGCCGCCTCGAGTGCGGCATGGCCAACGTCAACACCCCGGCTGGCGAAGGCGAAGAAATCCCCTTCGGCGGCGTGAAGCGCTCCGGCTTCGGCCGCGAGCTGGGTCCGCTGGGCATGGATGAGTTCGTGAACAAGCAGATGTACTACGTGGAGAAGTAAAGCTTCTTCGCCTCCTTAAGCCGGAGAAATCTTCCGAGGAGACTGCCTGATCCTGCTGGATCTCGCGGTCTCCTTGGCTGTTTTCTTCGGGATAGGGAGACTCCGCCCTGCGCAATCGTCCCCATGAAGCTACGCTGACAGTGCTGCGGGGTGCAGCACTCAATCATTTCAGGGGGATATCATGACCACTTTGGTCGTCACCGGCATCAGTAGCTCAGCGATCTACCGCGGAGTAGCTTCCGGGCGCTACGTCAAGATCTGTAACCGCGTCTACCTTCATCGCGAACCCACCGCACGCGAGCTCATCGCCGTACTGTCGGCGCGGTGGCCGGGGCTTCTCGCCACAGGCAAGTCTGCCGCAGAACTCTATTTGGGGCAGGAACTAACCCTCCCCCTCACCGTCGCACATGACCAACGCCTGCCTTCGTCGACGTACTTCACAGGGGTCCGCACGAACCGCCTTTCCTCGCTATGCGTTGATGGGATAGATGCTCACATACCGTGCCTGGCCATCGAGCATCTCGATGATGATGCCCTCGCCATCACCGTCTTGGAGAGCTTTTACCGGAGGCGCCAAGGAAACGCATTCGTGGAAAGAGATAACGCAGGAACCCGACTATCCGCGCGAGCTAAGGCTCTACTCAGCAGAGCAGCCCTTGCCACTGACAGCGGCGCAGAAAGGATCCTCATCCGCGCCCTCAAAGAACGTGGCCTGCGTGTAGAAAATAATGTGTACATGGGGGCCTATTACTGGGACATCTATCTCCCCCAGCTCAATGCCATCATTGAGATCGACGGTTACTCGGTACACCGGGCTGACAATCGCACCGTGTTTATCAGGGACCGTTGGAAGGGAAACGACGCAGTACTAGCTGGATACATTTTCCTGCGCTACACCGGCACGTGCATCAAGTGGGAGCTTCAGCGGGTTGTGGACAACATCCTCTCCGCTCGCAAGGCGCCAGTGCCCATGCCGGAGCAAGGAGTGTGGGATTGGCACGAGGGAATATTGCGTGAGGCCTACCCCGAGCAAGGCTTTGAACTGTCGCTCTAACCGACGAAAGCAGCCGAGGAAGCCTCTCGAACCACTGGGCTCCAAGAGCTTCCTCGGCTGATTTCCACACAGGCACCGCGCGCTGCGACCCTGCCCGGCCTACTTAAACTCGTTGAACTGCTTCACCACTACCTGCAGCGCCTCGCGCCACAGGTCCTCCGGGATGGCCAAGGACGGCAGGAAGCGGATGACGTTGTGGTCCAAGCCGCAGGTGAGAAGGAGTACGCCTTCGGACTTGGCACCGCCGGCAATCTTATGCACGAGCTCGGAGTCCGGCTCGCCGTCGGCGGTCACGAACTCGAGGGCGAGCATGGCGCCGCGGCCGCGGAACTCGGCCACGCGGGAATCGCCAAGAATTGGCTCCAGCTCCTCGCGGGCGATCTTCTCCAGGTTCTGGGCGCGAGCGCCGAAGTCCTTCTCCTCAAATTCCTGGAAGGTAGCCAGTGCTGCGGCACAGGCCACCGGGTTACCGGTGTAGGTGCCACCCAGACCACCCGGTTGCGGGGCGTCCATGATTTCGGCGCGGCCCGTGACCGCAGACAGTGGCATGCCGGAGGCAATACCCTTCGCAATGGTCACCATGTCCGGCACGATCCCCTCGTGGTCGGAGGCGAACCAGGTGCCGGTGCGCATCATGCCGGCCTGGATCTCGTCGACGATGAAGACGACGTCGTTGTCGTTGCACCACTTCTGGATGGCGGCCAGGTATCCCTCGGCCGGGACGACGAAGCCGCCCTCGCCCTGAATCGGCTCGGTGACCACGCAGGCCAGGTTGGCGGCGCCGACTTCCTGCTCAATCATGGTGATGGTGTGCTTGGCGGCCTCGGCACCGCTGAGGCCGTCGCGCAGCGGGTAGGACATCGGCGCGCGGTAGATTTCCGGGGCAAAGGGCCCGAAGCCGTTCTTGTACGGCTGCTGCTTCGCGGTCATGCCCATGGTGAGGTTGGTGCGGCCGTGGAAGGCACGGTCCATGACCACGACTCCGCGCTTGCCGGTGTAGTTGCGGGCAATCTTCACGGCGTTCTCCACGGCCTCGGCGCCGGAGTTGAACAGCGCGGTCTTCTTCGGGTGGTCGCCCGGGGTGACCTCGTTGAGCTTTTCCGCCACGGCCACGTAGGACTCGTACGGGGAGATAGTGAAAGAGGTGTGGGTAAAGTGCGCGACGGCCTCCTGAACGGCGGCAACGACGGCCGGGTTGGATGCGCCAGCGGAGGTGACGGCAATGCCGGAGGCAAGGTCGATGAAGCGGTTGCCGTCGGCGTCGACAAGAATGCCGCCGTCGGCGTCGACCACGTACCCCGGCAGGGACGGCGCCATGCCGGCCGGCAGGGCGTTCTTGCGGCGCTCATCCAGCGCGGCACTCTTCGGGCCGGGGACCTGCTGGCCCAGGTGGCGGGACTGCTCGATGTGGTACTCAAGTTCCTGCATGATGCTCCTTTACGTTCTGTAGGTAACTGCGATGCACATAGTGTGTCCCACAACACTCGCACAACTCTATGGACGAAGTGTACAAATTTAGGACCACCGACTGTGTAGTGTGTCCACCATGCGTGAGATCTCATTCCGTTGGCTGAGCAATCAGCGCTCGCTCAACCTGCGCCCCATCTTCGAAGGCCCCGCCCACTTCGACACCATCCACAGCTCTGAGCTTTCAGACCCCACCGAGTTCACCACGCCGGGCGCGCTCATTCTCACCCTTGGCTTGGCCTTCGAGGACAACGAGGAGGGCTTCGAGCACTATGCCGCCTCCCTGACCGCCGCGGGCGTGCACGGCATTGGATTCGGCACAGGCCTGGCATTTTCCCAGGTTCCACAGGCGCTTGTCGACGCCTGCCGCCGCCACCACCTCACCCTCATCGAGGTTCCCCGCGCCACGCGGTTTATCGCCATCATGTCTGCGGTATCGCAGGAGCAGTCGCGTCTAAACAACAACGCGCAATTCGCTCTTCACCGCCAACAAGAACGCCTCAACAAGGCAGCCGCCGACGGCATCGGCGCGCTTATTGCGCAGGCCAGCAAGGAGCTCGGCGCTGCGGTGGCGGTGTCCAGCACGTCCACCACGGTGAGCCGAGTGGACCACGGCGGACGAAGCGCCGAGGCAGCGGCACGAGAGGCGGCGGAGCAGACGGGGCGGGGCGCGGGGACGTCGACAAGCGCGGGCGCCACCATCACCAGCGTCTTTGGCTCCACCGGACGCCGCTTCGCCGTGGCCGTGACCCGCACGGAAAAGTTCGATTCCTACGCCCGCGCCCTCATTCGCCACCTGGCGGGTTTGAGCAGCCTGCTCTTAGACCACCCCGACACCACGGCGCAGACCATTTTGGGCGCTTTGGCGCTCGACGCACAGCTCGCCGGACTGGACAGCCCCGCCCTGCAGGCTGCCTTTCATATGGTGGACCGCCATGGCTCCATCGACCTTGTCCACATCGCCGCCCCGTCGCCGTCGCGGCTCGCTCGTACCCTCTCCGAGCTCGACAAGGCTGAGCCAGTGCTCTTTGCCCGTCCCGACCACGATTCCGCCCTTATCGCCCTGCCGCCCGGGGCCGCGCAGGACGAGTTGTGGAGTAAGCATGCGCGCTACCTGCGGGTGGCTATTTTGCGGAATGCGCAGTGGCAGGAGCTGAGCCCCGCGGTCGCTTCAGCGCTTACCGCACATGCGCGCAGCCTCCCCATGGGCACCACCTCCCCGTACAGCTCCGCGGCACCCTCCTGGCTGGCGGAACCAGGCGTGCCCGAGGCGCTGGCTACCCGGCGCGCGAGAACTGTAGACGTACTTGCCGCGCACGACGCGCGTCACGGCACCGAGCTCACCGAAACCCTTCGCACATTCCTCGTGGGCAACGCGAACCTCGCCACCGCGTCGGCGGAGCTGGGGGTGCACCGCCACACGGTGCGCGCGCGGCTGGACAAGGTAGAGAAGCTGTGCAGCGTTGACCTGAGCAATCCAGTGACGCGTGCGGAGCTACTCCTGCTCAGTGTTAGTGCCTGAAACATTTCTCCACGAACGCGAGCTACGAACCACAATTCGCATGTATAGTGATGTGCAACACTTAGATCGCTCGCCCAAGGAGGACTATGCGCGCCCCCGCCAACGCCATCCCGATATCTCTCGCCCTGCGGTGGTCCGACCAGGACGCGAACGCCCACGTCAATAACGCCACCATCGTCACCCTCGTGGAGGAAGCCCGGGTGCGCGCGGCGAAGGATCTCATCGGCGTGTTCTCTACAGAAAGCATCGTTCACGTGGTGCGTTCCCTCAACGTGGTCTATGACGCCGAGCTCGCTTACGCCGATTCCATCGAGGCCCGCGTGTGGGTCTCCCACATCGACAACACCTCCTACACCGTCACCCATGAGCTCATCCAGGAGGGAAAGTCCTGCGTGACGGCGACGGCCACGCTCGTAGTCATTGACACCACGCAGCGCCGGCCCACCCCCCTTCCGGAAGACCTCATCCAGCGCTTGCGCGCCCATCTTTCCGAATAGCCATTCACCTAAGGAGTTCACCATGGTTTCCACCCGCGTTACTGAGATGCTCGGCATCGAGCACGCAATCATCCAAGGCGGCATGCAGTGGGTCGGCCGCGCTGAGCTCGCCGCGGCTGTGTCCAATGCCGGCGGACTCGGCATCATCACCGCCCTGACCCAGCCCACCCCGGAGGACCTGCGCCAGGAGATCCGCCGCGCCCGGGAGCTCACGGACAAGCCTTTCGGCGTCAACCTCACCATGCTGCCGGCCATCACGCCGCCGCCGTACGCGGAGTACCGCGACGTCATTATTGAAGAAGGCGTGAAGATCGCCGAGACCGCCGGTAATAACCCGAAGGACCACATGCCGGCCTTCAAGGACGCCGGTATCACCGTCATCCACAAGTGCACCTCGGTGCGCCACGCGCTTAGCGCGCAGAAGGTGGGTGTCGACATCGTGAGCATCGACGGTTTCGAGTGCGCCGGACACCCGGGCGAGGATGACATTCCGGGCCTGGTACTCATCCCGGCGGCAGCGGACCAGCTGGATATCCCCATCATCGCTTCCGGCGGATTCGCCGATGGCCGCGGGCTCGCCGCTGCCTTGACCCTGGGCGCCGAGGGCATCAACATGGGCACCCGCTTCGTCGCGTCTGCGGAGGCGCCGGTGCACGAGAACGTCAAACAAGCCATCGTGGAGCGCTCTGAGCTCGATACCCAGCTCATCCTCCGCGAGCTGCGCAATTCCACCCGCGTGGCCAAAAACGCCGTGAGCGACGAGGTGGCCGAGCGCCTAGCGCAGGGCGCGGAATTCGGCGATATCCGCCACCTGGTCGCCGGCAAGCGCGGCCGCGCAGTCTACGAAACCGGTGACCTGGATGCCGGGGTGTGGACCTGCGGTACCTCGCAGGGCCTCATCCACGATGTCGCCCCGTGCGCCGACATCGTCTCCCGCATCACCGCCGACGCCGAGCGCATCATCTCCTCCCTCACCGACCTTGTAAAGGACTAACCATGACTGACGCTATCCTGATCCGGCGCGAGGGTGCTGCCCTCATCGCCCAGATCAACAATTCCTCTCGCCGCAATTCCATTGCCAAGGAACACTGCCTCGCCTTGTCTGCCGCGCTTGATAGCGCCTCCCGCGACCCCTCCGTCCGCGCCTTCATCATCACCGGTGACGAAACCGCCTTCTGTGCCGGCGCGGATATCGTGGCCGCCGCCCAGGCCGCAGCCGCCGCGCAGCAGTCAGGCGAGGTACCGGACCCGGCGGAGTCGACGATGTTGCCGCAGCTCAACGCGCTCATCACGCAGATTCAGGCCGCCGAGGTTCCTGTCATCGCCGCGGTCGAAGGCGCGGCCGCCGGCGCGGGCGCCTCGCTGGCCTTGGCCTGCGATCTCATCGTGGGCGGAGAGGAATCCTACTTCACGCTGCCCTTCGGAAAGATCGGCCTCATCCCGGATGGTGGCGTGAGCCTGAGCGCCTACGCTTCGCTGGGTCGCCACCGCGCCCTGGCGCTATCCCTGCTGCAGGACAAGCTGGGGGTCGAGGAGGCGGAGGACGCGGGGATCGTCGCCAAGCGCGCGCCCCGGGGCCAGGCCTTAGAGACCGCCTTGAAGGTGGCCGAGTGCTTCCACGCCGCGCCGCGCGACGCCCTGGCGAAGGCCAAGGAGGCCATCAACCGCACCGCGCTGGGCCAGCTTGAGGAGCAGCTAGCCTGGGAGGAGCCGACGCAGTACGCCCAGATGTCCTCGGCCGGGCACAAAGAGGGCGTAATGGCCTTCTTGGAGAAGCGCCCCGCCCAGTTTGACTAGCAGCTGATTGCCACGCTGATTCCATGGCCCTGTCAGTGCGTTTGGCCATACTCACTCTTGTGCGTTTGAGAGAGCGTATGCGAGAGAGAACCCCTCGATCCTCGTCGCCGCGGACCTCGCCCCCGCGGAAACCGTCACCCTGGACCCGGCCCGGGTCCTCGGCATCGTCACCGAGGCCGGCGGCGCGACCTCCCACACCGCGGTCCTCGCCGCTCAGCTGGGCATCCCTGCCGTGGTGCAGGCCAAAGGTATCCTCGGGGTCGCGCCCGGGAGCTTTGTAGCTATCGACGGCACCTCAGGCGACGTCATCATCACCCCCAGCGGCACTGACACCGCCGCCCTGGCCGAGCGGTCGCGCCGCCGCGCGGCTGCTTTGGCGGGCTCCACGGGCTCAGCGGAGCACAACCACAGGGTGGCGCTGCTGGCCAACATCGGCACCGTCGCAGACGCCGCCGCAGCGTCCGGCCTGGACCTGGAGGGCTGCGGCCTGCTCCGCACCGAGTTCCTCTTCGTGGACCGGGAGAGCGCGCCGACCGTGACGGAGCAGGCGGAGATGTATGCGGGCGTGCTCAGGCGTTCGGGCGCCGCCGCGTGGTCCGCCCTTGGCCGCCGCGGGCTGCACCTCTCTCCATGGCGCGCGAGGACCTGCTCGACGCCCAGCTCCTCGCCCTCGCCCAGGCGCGCGAGGCGGTCGACGGCTGCGACCTGTGGGTCATGGCCCCTATGGTGGCCACGCAGGAGGAGGCCGAGTGGTTTGTGCGCCGCGCCCGCTCCTTCGGCCTGCCCCAGGTCGGCGTGATGGTGGAGACCCCGGCCGCTGCCTTGACCGCCGAACAGCTCCTGGGTGCGGCGGACTTCGCCTCCATCGGCACGAACGACCTGCTCTGATACCCGAGGGCAATTGCTGTAAGAATAATCACCCTCTCGCGATGCCTGTGGCGCATGGTGGCGGGTTTACACTTATTTTTGTTCTTGTACCGACCACTCGCCTGGGACGTTCGCCCCGGGCACCTAGCCAGGGAAGGACTAACACCGTGACCACGGCAGTTCCCCAGCAAGAGGCCCCTGAGAAGAAGAAGAAGAAATTCGAGTTCCCGTCGGCCTTCACCATTCTCTTTTTCCTCACCGTCATCGCGGTGCTCTGTACTTGGTGGGTGCCAGCCGGCTCCTACTCCAAGGTGGAGTACAACGAGGGCGCCGGCGACCTCGTCGTCACCGCGCCGGGCGGCGAGACCAGCGATATGCCCGCCACCCAGGAAACCCTGGACCAGCTGGGCGTGCCGATCAACATCGACAGCTTCACCGGCGGGGACATCACCAACCCCGTCTCCATCCCCGGCACCTACGAGCGCGTTGACCCGAACCACGCCGGCTTTATGGACATCCCGCTCAGCATGGTGCACGGCACCATCGAGGGCGTGGACATCATCGTGTTCATCCTGGTGCTCGGCGGCCTCATCGGCGTAGTGCGCGCAACCGGGGCGTTCGAATCCGGCTTGTTCGCGCTGACCAAGAAGACGAAGGGCCGCGAGTTCATTCTCGTCGCCGCGGTGTCGATCCTCATGGTGATGGGCGGCTCCTTCTGCGGCCTTGAGGAGGAGGCGGTGGCGTTTTACCCCATCCTCGCCCCCATCTTCATCTCGCTCGGCTTCGACGCGATCATTGTGGTTGGCTCGGTGTTCCTCGCCGGCTCCATCGGCTCGGCATTCTCCACTATCAACCCGTTCTCGGTCATCATCGCCGCCAACTCCGCGGGCATTAAGTTCACCGAGGGGATCGGCTGGCGTGTCGCCGGCGCGGTGGTGGGCGCGATCGTGGTGATTGCCTACCTGTACTGGTACGCCAAGAAGATTAAGAAGGACCCCTCGGCCTCCATCGCCTACGAGGACCGCGAGAAGTTCAACGCGCAGTGGCAGCTCGACACCGCGGAGGAGGACATCCGGTCGTTCGACCTGAAGCAGAAGGTCATCCTAATCCTCTTCGCTGCGGCCTTCCCCATCATGGTGTGGGGCGTGATGGGCCAGGGCTGGTGGTTCCCCACCATGGCAGCGTCCTTCCTCATCATCGCGATCATCATCATGATCCTGTCGCTGTTTGGCAAGCACAAGCTCAGCGAGGGCGAGGTAGTTGAGGCCTTCTCGCAGGGCGCTTCCGAGATGGTGGGCGTGGCCCTGATCATCGGCCTCGCCCGCGGCATCAACTTGGTCCTCAACGAGGGCATGATCTCCGACACCATGCTCGACGCCGCCACCCGCCTCGTCTCCGGCATGCACGGCCCCGTGTTCATCCTGATGCTGATGTTGGTGTTCTTCTTCCTCGGCTTCGTGGTGCCCTCGTCCTCCGGCCTCGCCGTGCTGGCGATGCCGATCATTGCCCCGCTCGCGGACTCCGTGGGCATCCCCCGCTTCATCGCCGTGTCCGCCTACAACTGGGGCCAGTACGCGATGCTCTTCATCGCCCCGACCGGCCTGGTTATGGCCACGCTGCAGATGCTGCATATCAAGTACTCCCACTGGTTGAAGTTCGTCTGGCCGATGGTGGCGTTCATGTTCGTCTTCGGCGGCGCGATGCTTGTCGCGCAGGTGCTCATCTACAGCTAGGGCCGGCGCCCTCCCCCGCCCTCGGCGGGGCAAGGAGTGGTTCACGGAGACGTACCGGCTACCGTCGCCGTAGATGAAGTGGAGGTGCGACGCCTCCCGAACGATGCGCAGTAGCCGTCCGTCACCAGTGAATGGCACGCGGAAGACAGGGGCAGCAGATTCTCCAGATCTGTGTGGCCCCGTTTTCCCATTCCTTAACGTGGTGGACCTCGATGAAGCGCGTGTGCGTGCACCCCGGCGCTCGGCACGCCGATGTTGCTGGGCAAGTAGGCGTGGCCAGAGTGGTTTTCGGGGTGGTGCAGGCGATGTGAACGATGCCCGTCAGCGCCTGCACCAGCTTCCGGCCGATCGGCAGACCGTACCCGGATACCGTCTGCCGCGGAGCGCACGCCGCCTCCGCCGCCCAGTAGCTCGTCGACGCCGTTGTACGCGATCTCCCCGATCTTTAACGCCGCCGGTAGTACCCGGGTTGCTTCTCGACGTCCTCCCCGCCGGTCTCGCCGTACGCGGTCAGCGCAATCTCGAGCTCGTGATAGCCCAGCTCCCGCTCGTTGGGACTATAAAAATGCTTCCCACAGGCTTTCTATCAGCGGAAACAGCACCTATAACGTGCGTGTTTTTGCCCCCCTCCGCGCCTCAAACCTCCGCATTGCGGACAAGTTGGTGCGCGCCAACTATTTGGCCACGAAAAACGGGGCACGGAACCTTTCCAAGTTCCGCGCCCCGCGATTGGGCGGCGGGCTTAGCTCTTGATGGAGGTGCCCACGGTGCCGTTCAGGGCCTCGCCGGCGTTCTCCAGCGAGGTGATGATGGCGGTCCGCCCGGCGCCGCCATCGACGTAGGAGACGCACGCCTCCACCTTGGGCAGCATGGAGCCGGGAGCGAACTGGCCGTCCGCCATGTGCTGCTTGGCCTCGTCGACGGTGACCTCGGTCAGGTCGCGCTGCTCGGGCGTGTTGAAGTTGACTGCCACGTTCGCCACGGCCGTGAGGATGATCAGGTGGCTCGCGCCAACTTGGTCAGCCATGATCGCGGCGGAGCGGTCCTTGTCAATCACGGCGGGCACGCCCTCGAAGCCGCCGCCGTCGCGGCGGACAACGGGGATGCCACCGCCGCCGGTGGAGATAACCACTGCGCCTGCATTGACGAGCGAGGTGATGGCCTCACCCTCGACGATCTCCGTCGGCTGCGGCGATGCCACAACCCAGCGCCAGCCGCGGCCGGAGTCCTCCACGTACGTCTCGCCGGTCTCCTCCATGAGGCGCTTCGCGTCCTCCTCGGAGTAGAAGGAGCCGACGGGTTTGTTCGGGTTGTTGAAGGCCGGGTCATCGGCCTGAACTAGTGTCTGGGTGATCAGCGACGCCACGGGCTTGGCAATGTCCCGCTTGTGGAGCTCGTTTTCCAGCGCCTGCTGCAGGTGGTAGCCGATGTAGCCCTGGCTCATGGCGGAGCACTCGGGGAACGGGATCTCCGGCGTGCCGCCGACCTTCTCGGCCGAATTGTCGGTGGCAACCTTGATCATGCCCACCTGAGGACCGTTGCCATGGGTGATGATCACCTCGTGGCCGCCTTCGATGAGGTCGACCAGCGCGGTGGCGGTGCCCTGGATCAGCTCGAGCTGCTCCTGGGGCGAGTTGCCCAAGGCGTTCCCGCCGAGGGCGACAACCAAACGGTGTCCCATGTTGATTCTCCTAGCTGAGGGTGGCGTACATGACGGCCTTGATGGTGTGCATGCGGTTCTCGGCCTCGTCGAAAACCTTGGACTGCGCGGACTCGAAGACCTCGTCGGAGACTTCCATCTCGGACACGCCGAACTTCTCGGCGATGTCGGCGCCGATGGTGGTCTTCGTGTCGTGGAAGGAGGGCAGGCAGTGCATGAAGATAGCGTCGTCGGCGGCCTTGGCCATGACGTCCTTGGTCACGCGGTAGGGCTCGAGGAGCTTGATGCGGGACTCCCAGATGTCGTCGGGCTCGCCCATGGACACCCAGATGTCGGTGTAGATCACGTGCGCGCCGGTGGCGGCCGCGTCCACGTCCTCGGTCAGGGTAACGGAGCCGCCGTTCTCAGCGGCAATCTCCTTGCACTGCTCCACCAGCTCGGCCTTGGGCATCTGCTCCTGCGGGCCGCAGGCGACGAAGTCCAAGCCCAGCTTGGCGCAGACGACCATGAGCGAGTTGGCCACGTTGTTCTGGGCGTCGCCCATGAACACGAACTTGAGGCCCTTAAGGCCCTGCGGGAAGTTCTCCTCCACCGTGAGCATGTCCGCGATCATCTGGGTGGGGTGGAACTCCGTGGTCAGGCCGTTCCACACCGGCACGCCGGCGTTGGCGGCCAGGTCCTCGACGATCTCCTGGGCGAAGCCGCGGTACTCGATGCCGTCGTACATCCGACCGAGCACGCGGGCGGTGTCCTCGATGGATTCCTTCTTGCCCATCTGCGAGGAGCCCGGGTCCAGGTAGGTCACGCCCATGCCCAGGTCCATGCCGGCGACCTCGAAGGAGCAGCGGGTGCGGGTGGAGGTCTTCTCAAAGAGCAGGACGATGTTCTTGCCCTCAAGGTAGCGGTGCGGGGTGCCGGTGAGCTTCAGATTCTTGAACTCTTTGGAGAGCTTGATCAGGTAGCGAATTTCATCGGGGGTGAAGTCGAGTAGCTTGGTGAATTTGCGGCCGCTAAGGCTGACAGGCATTGGAAACTCCTTTTCGAGTTGGAAGAGGACGGTGGGAATTCCGTCCACTGTCGATGGTAACGCCGAGGCGGCTGCTTGTTCTATGCCTAACGCGTATGAGAATTATCACTGTGTGCTTATCGACGATCCCCAGCGAACGTCACCTCGCCCCGCAACACCGTCGCGGCGACGCGGGTGCTGAAGGTGTGGCCGCGGTACGGCGTGTTGCTGGACTTGGAGGCGAAGCCGGCCTCGTCCACCGCCCACGTGTCGTCCTCGTTGACCAGGGTCAGGTTGGCCGGCTCGCCCTCGGCGATGGGCCGGCCCTGGTCGGCGAGGCGGGTGATCTCGGCGGGGCGCTCGGACATGACCTTGGCCACCCAGCGCCAGTCGGCGAGGCCGCCCCTGACAAAGATCTCGGCGATGATGGCCAGGGAGGTCTCCAGACCCAGCATGCCCGGGCGAGCGAGCTCGAACTCGCATGCCTTGTCCTCGGGGGTGTGGGGTGCGTGGTCGGTGGCGACGACGTCCACGGTGCCGTCGAGAAGCGCCCTGCGCAACGCCTCCACATCGGTCTCCTCGCGCAGCGGCGGGTTGACGCGGTAGGTGCCGTCGTAGGTGTCCAGCAGGTCGTCGGAGAGCAGGAGGTGGTGCGGGGTCACCTCGGCGGTGATGTCCGCGCCCTGCTGCTTGCCCCATGCGATCAGCTCGACGGAGCCGGCGGTGGAGGCGTGGCAGAAGTGGACGCGGCCGTGGTAGTCGCGGGCAAGCAGGATGTCGCGGGCCACGATGGACTCCTCGGCGACGCGTGGCCAGCCGCCCAGGCCGAGGCGGCCAGCGTTCTCGCCCTCGTGGGCGCTGGCCCCCTCGGTCAGGCGCGGCTCCTCGCAGTGCTGGGCCAGCAACACGTCGGTACCGCGGGCGTACTCGATGGCGCGGCGCATGACGCGCGGGTTTTCAACGCACTTGCCGTCGTCGGAGAACATGCGCACCTTGGCGTCGGAGCGGGCCATGAGGCCGAACTCGGTGAGCGTCTCGCCCTCTAGGCCCTTGGTAACGGCGCCCACCGGGTGCACGTCGCACAGGCCCACCTGCTGGCCCTTGTGCCAGATGGCCTCGGAGATCACCGGGGAATCGTTCACCGGGGTGGTGTTCGCCATGGCGAACACGGCAGTGAACCCGCCGCGCGCGGCGGCGCGGGAACCGGTCTCGATGGTTTCGGCGTCTTCGCCGCCGGGCTCGCGCAGGTGCACGTGCATGTCCACCAGGCCCGGCAGGAGCACGGCGCCCTTGCCGTCGAGCGTGGAATCCGCCTGGGCGTCCGCGCCCGCGTTGACGGAGGCGATCACGCCGTTTTCCACCAGCACGTTAACCGGCTCGCCCTCGCCGTAGGGGCGGACGTTGGTGATGAGCAGGGAAGTCATGGAAGTCGTCCTTTCGCGGCCCGGTTAGGCCAGATCCTCGTTGGCAAGAAGGGTGTAGAGCACAGCCATACGGGCGTGCACGCCGGTGGCCACCTGCTGCAGCACGGTGGACTTGTCCTGGTCCGGCACCACGTAGTCCATCTCCATGCCGCGCAGCATCGGGCCGGGGTGCATGACAATCGCACCGGGCTTCATCGCGGCGGAGCGCTCCTCGTTCATGCCGAAGAGCGCGGAGTACTCGCGGTTGGACGGGAAGAAGCCGCCCAGCATGCGCTCGGCCTGCACACGCAGCATCATCACCACGTCCGCGTCGGGCAGTTCCGCGTCGAAGTCGGCGGAGGTGCGTACCGGCCAGTTCTCCACGCCCACCGGCAACAGGGTCGGCGGCGCCACGAGCACCACCTCCGCGCCGAGGGTAGACAACAGGTCCACGTTGGAGCGCACCACGCGCGAGTGCAGGCAGTCGCCGCAGATGACAACCTTCTTGCCTGCCACGTCCCCGATGCGCGAGCGCATGGTCACCGCGTCCAGCAGGGCCTGGGTGGGGTGCTGGTGGCGGCCGTCGCCGGCGTTGACCACGCTCGGGCCCTTGCCGCCCGGGGCGACAACCTCGGCCAGGTGCTGGGGCGCGCCGGAGAGCGGGTGGCGGATGATGATCGCGTCGGCGCCCAGCGCCTTCAGCGTCAGGCCCGTGTCCCGCAGGGACTCGCCCTTCTTTACCGAGGAGGTGGAGGCGGCGATGTTCATCATGTTGGCCGACAGTGCCTTGCCCGCGGCCTCGAAGGAGGAGCGGGTGCGCGTGGAGTTCTCGTAGAAGAGGTTGAACACCATGCGGCCGCGCAGCGTGGGCAGCTGGGGCACAGAGCGGCCCTCGAGCGACTCGCGGAAGCGGTCGGCGGTGTCCATCAGGGCGACGATCTCGTCCTTGGACAGGTCAGAAATGCTCAGGAGGTGCTTCACGCTTCTTACGCTTCCTTTCGAGTGAGGATGACCGAGTCGCTGCCGTCAATCTCTTCCAGCAGCACAGCGACCTTTTCTTCGGTGGAGGTGGGCAGGTTCTTGCCCACGTAGTCCGCCCGAACTGGCAGCTCGCGGTGGCCGCGGTCCACTAGGACCGCCAGCTGGATGCGCGCGGGGCGGCCCAAGTCGCGCAGGCTGTCGAGCGCGGCGCGGATGGTGCGGCCGGAGTACAGCACGTCGTCCACCAGCACAACGGTGGCGCCGTCGATCCCCTCGTCGGGGATGGAGGTGGGCTGCAGCGCGCGGTGCGGGCGTCCGCGCAGGTCATCACGGTAAAGCGTGGTGTCAAGAGAGCCGGAGGGGATCGTCTTTCCCCCGTACTGCTCGATCTTGGTGGCGAGCCGCTTCGCCAAGGGAACGCCGCCGGAGGGGATTCCCAAGAGGACAACGTGGTCAGCGTCCGCGGTCTTTTCAATGATCTGGTGCGAAATGCGGTCGAGCGTGCGGTTGATATCCGCAGCGTCCATGAGTTCTCTCATTATTCTGCTCCTTCTCCGCGTCAGTGCGCGGTCCTTAAAGGATCTGTTGTGGCACCCTCTCGGGCTGAGGGAGATGGTAGCACAATGAACTGGCCCCCGAAAGTTGGACTGGTTTAACTCTAGGTGGTTAGGGCTTCAAGGGTCTGATTTCGATATTGCATCGGGGTCAGGCCCTTGAGTCGTTGTTGGATGCGTTCGGTGTTGTACCACTGGATGTACTCGTCGATGGCCTGGTTGAACTCTGCGACGGTGTCGAAGACTTCTCCGTGGTACATCTCGGTTTTCAAGTGGCCGAAGAAGTTCTCCATGACCGCGTTGTCGTAGCAGTTGGCTTTACGCGACATCGACTGAACACCGCCGTTGTCATGAATGAGGTTGCGCCAGGACGAATGCCGGTACTGGAAACCTTGATCGGTGTGCATCATCCACCCAGTCTCAGGCGCACACATTTTAATCGTCTGAGTTAAAGCATCGGCGGTAAAGGCTGTCGACGGTGATGTAGCCACGGTGTGGGCAGCGATTGAACGGTCGAACAGATCCATCACCGGTGACAGGTAGACTTTGCGGCCTGCGATCCTGAACTCGGTGACGTCGCTAACAAAGACGGTGTTTGGCTTATCTGAGGTGAACTTGCGGTCAAGTGTGTTCTCGGCAATGTGGCTGATCGTCCCGTTGTAGGAAACATATAGCCTGCGCTGGCGGACCTTGGCTCGAAGCCCCAACTCGCACATGAGTTTGTAGACGAGCTTGTGGTTGACCACCCACCCCTGGTTGCGCAGGTCAAGTAGCACTCGTCGGTAGCCGTAGC
>OJLL01000051.1_pt1 | contig 39521 bp, 35 predicted proteins | sample 1596941 | NCBI WGS metagenome assembly OJLL01 (sample SAMEA3904689, study PRJEB24821) | metagenome | biome: Builtin; feature: hospital; material: surface | place: USA | collected 2013-08-13 | reverse complement strand
CCCCCAGCGTGGAATCCGCCGCCCGCAGCTCCGCGTGGTGCGGGTGTACACGGGCCAGCTGTGCCCACAGCTCGGTCTCTACTACCCCGGCTGAGCGCAGGAACTCCTCGTCGCAGTGCTCCTGTCCCCCGGCAGCCCCCGAGACGAGACCCTCGCACCACAGGTGGGCGTCCTGGGCACCGTCCACCAGGGCCAGCGGCGCGCGCTGGGTCAGGCCCGCGCTGCCGTCGACGCAGACAATGGTCAGCCGTTCTGGGTGCACCTGAGCGATATCGGCGCGGGAATCCGCCACCCGAAAGCCCTCCGCTCCCAGCTCGCGGCTGAGCGCATAGCGGGCCATGAGCTCCGGCAGATAGTTGCCGCCGCCTACCTCGACCTGCGGCGCGCCCCACGCGCGCAGGCTCCCGGTGTGCGCGGTGTACCAGCGCTGGGCCTGCGAGCCCACGATATCCACGTTCACCGGGGCAGCCTGGGCGCGCGCGAAATCCCGTATCAGCTCGCGGACTGCAGCAAGGAGGGCCCGCGAGGCGTCGTCGTTGGGTGAGAGTTCTTCCGCCAGCGCCGGGGAGGCGGGCATGATTACAAGATTCAGCATCGATTCCCATCCTATAGGTCGCATTTGGGTGGTTAGCACGCGACCAAGCGGTGGAAACGGTAGTGTTAGGTGGCATAAGTTTTGGCAGCCGTGTCGCGCGGCGCGAGTGTACTGAAGGTGGTTTCCTCCTATGTCTCCCATCCCTACTCCTGGAGCAATGCCCCGCAAGGGCGCCCGTCCCGGCCCGAAGCCTGCCGCTCCGGCCGCACGCCCCGCTACGCCCCCGAAGAATGACCCCGCCAAGTGGGGCCGCGTTGACGCCGACGGTTCCGTGTTCGTGACCGGCCCGGAGGGCGAGCGCAAGATTGGTGAGTGGCAAGCCGGCACCCCAGAGGAAGGCCTGGCGCACTACGGCGCTCGCTACGACGACCTCTCCACTGAGATCGCCCTGCTGGAATCTCGCCTCACCGCACACCCGGGCGAGGCCGAGTCCATCAAGTCCACCGCGCAGGAGCTGCGTGAATCACTGCCCACCCAGGCAGTGATTGGCGATATTGCAGCGCTCGACACCCGCCTAGCCGCCGTCATCGAGCACTCCGTCGAAGCCGGACAGCAGGCCCAGGCGGACAAGGCCCGCCACCGCGAGGAAGCTATTGCCAAGAAGGAAAAGCTGGCTGCCGAGGCGGAGGAGATTGCCGCCAACTCCACCGAGTGGAAGGCCGCGGGCGATCGCATCCGCGCCATCCTGGAGGAGTGGAAGCAGATCCGCGGCATCGACCGCAAGACGGATGACGCGCTGTGGAAGCGCTACTCCCGTGCCCGCGATTCCTTCAACCGCCGCCGCGGCTCCCACTTTGCTGAGCTGGACCGTAACCGCGCCGCCGCACGCGCCAAGAAAGAAGAGCTGGTGGAGCGCGCCGAGGCCCTCAAGGAGTCCACCGAGTGGGGCGAGACCGCCCGCGCCTACCGCGACCTCATGACGGAGTGGAAGGCCGCTGGCCGCGCGCCGCGCGAGATCGATGACAAGCTGTGGGCCAAGTTCCGCGCTGCCCAGGATCACTTCTTTAACGCCCGCAACGCTGTCAACGAAGAGCGCGACAAGCAGTACGCGAACAACGCCGCGGCGAAGGATGCTCTCATCGCGGAATACGACTCCCAGATTGATCCCTCCACGTCCATCGACACGGCCAAGGCCAAGCTCCGTGAGCTACAGGAGAAGTGGGAGGAGATCGGATTCGTCCCGCGCAACCAGGTCCGCGAGTATGAGGCTAAGATTTCCGCGCTGGAAAAGCGCGTGAGTGACGCCGAAGACTCTGAGTGGCGCCGCACCGACCCGGAGGCGCAGGCCCGCGTGGCCCAGTTCCAGGCCAAGGTGGATGACTTTAACGCTCAGGCCGAGGCCGCCGAGGCCAAGGGCAACGCCAAGAAGGCCGAAGACCTACGCGCTCAGGCAGCACAGTGGCAGGAGTTCGCGGACGCCGCCGCAGCCGCTGTCAACGACAAGTAGGTGTTCGTCCAGATAGTCGCGCCGTCGCCCGCCGCTGCGGCCACCGCCGAACCAGCGGATTGCCTGCGCAGTTTCGTCTTCGACGCCAACCTGGCCGCCCAGGAGGCCAGCGGTGATCCAGCGGCCAGCAGCTCGCCGCGCCGCGTCCTCCAGCGCCTGCAAGGCTCAACCGAGTCCCGCACGCTGCTCTTCGGGCTGACGGATTCCGCTCTCGGAAAGGCCGGAGAACTAGGCCTCCCCGTCATTTCCGCGGCGGAGCCCAGCCCCGAGATCGACTTCGATGGCTTCATCCACATCTCCCTCCCGCTGTTGGAGGAGACGGACAACGCAGACGTCGAATGCGTTCTCGCCGCTGATTTGTTGCCGCTGCCCGGGGAGGAGCTAGCCCCGGAGGCCCTTGCGGTCACGCGGGCGCTGGCCCGCGAAGCCCTGCGGCTGGCGCGCGAGCTCGGCCGCCGCACCGTCCAGGTAGGAATGCTCTACCCGCCAGACGCGGACTTTCACTACGACCCCATGTCGCAGGCCTACACAGAGCTGGGGTTTACCCGCAAGCACTCCGAGCACCAGATGTACGTGGACATCAACGACACTCCCCCGGTCCTCGGCGCACAGGTGTGGCCGGACTATGACATTCCGGAGGAGTTTTTAGACGATGTCCTGCGGCTCTTGACCTTGGCCTCCACGGATGCCGTCTTCGGCGACCTCAGCGTGGAGCCCATTGTGTGGACCCGGCAGCGCCTCCAGGAGGCGCATGCCCGGCTGCGCTCCCGTCACGCTCACACGCTGCTCGTCGCCATCATTGAGGACGGCCGCGTGGTCTCGCTCACGGAGCTATCTCGCCACAGCGACGCCGACCCGGAAGTCTGCGAGTGGACACTCACCGTCACCGACCGCGCACACCGCCGACGGGGGCTCGCCACCCGCGCCAAGCAGCACGCCCAGCACGCGGTGGGCCACCACTGGCCGGACGTGCGCCGCGCATATTGCTCCGTCGCGGACGCCGACCCCGCCATGAACGCGCTCTACGCGAGCCTTGGCGCCCACGCTATTTCTGCAAGCAGCGCCTACGAGCTGACGGTGTACGACGGGTAGTCGGTGTAGCCGCGCTCCCCGCCCATGTAGAAGGTGGACTCGTCCGGGGCCGTGACCGGCAGCTCCTCCTGCCAGCGGCGGACCAGATCCGGGTTAGAGATGGCCAGCCGGCCCACCGCCACGGCGTCGCCGTGCTGCACCAATTGCTCGGCCTCCTCGCGCTGGGTGATCTGGCCAAAGCCGGAGTTTAGGATGACCCGGGTGCGCCCATTCGCGCGGGCGTGAGTGCTCAGCTCAGAAATCAGCTCGCCGGTAGGCTCCGCGTTGAGGAAGGACACATAGGCCAGGCCAAGGTCGGCGGTGGCGCGGAGCAGGCCGCCGTAAGTGGCGAGCACATCCGCGGCATCGGTCTCCGCAATGCCCTGGATGTTGTTCTGCGGGGACAGGCGCAGCGCTACGCGGTCCGCGCCGATCTCTTCGGCCGCTGCGCGCACGACCTCCTCCACGAGGCGGTAGCGGTTCTCCGGAGATCCGCCGTAGCCATCCTCGCGGTGATTAGAGCTCGGGGACAGGAACTGGTGCAGCAGGTAGCCGTTAGCGCCGTGAATCTCCACGCCGTCCATGCCGGCGTCGACGGCGTTGCGGGCCGCCTGGCGGAACTCATCAACGATGCGCGGCAGCTCCTCAGCCTCGAGGGCACGGGGAACCGGGCACTCCTTGCGGGACTCGAAATCGCGCACCGCCGTGCCGGAGGCTAGCGCCGACGGAGCCACCGGCTGCTCTCCCTCAAGCAAGCTAGCGTGGGACAAGCGCCCGCCGTTCATCACCTGCATGAAGATGCGCCCGCCGGCCGCATGAACGGAGTCGGCCACGCGGCGCCAGCCGGCGACCTGTTCCGCGGTTTCAATACCGGTCTGGCCCGGGAAGGCGCGGCTCGTCACCGCTGGGAAGACGCCCTCGGTCACGATGAGTCCCAAGGAGGCGCGCTGCGTGTAATACGTCGTGTGCAAGTCCGTGGGGACACCGTCGCGGCCAGCGCGTGAACGCGTCAACGGTGCCATCGTCACGCGGTTCGGCAGGGTCAGTCGTCCCAGTTCAAGTGAGTCAAATAGTGATGCCATGCCCACCACAACACGGCGTAGCGGACGCTTATTCCGCGCCGTGCTGCCGGCGGTAGCGGGCGGCGGCTTGGGAGCGGCGGTCGTCGACCAGCAGCGGGTTCTGCTCCGCCGGCAGGTCCGTGGCGGCTTCGGTCTGCAGCAGTCCCACGTGATCGAGCTTGCCGGAGGTCTCTCGCACGCGCTCCGCGGCCGCAAGCTGCTCCGGGCTACGGCGCAGGGCCACGTTGCAGTACGCCACAAACGCCAGCAACGTGGACAGCGCGCCGACATACATCCCGATGGACGCGCCGTCGGCCGAGCTCCCGCGGAACCAGAAGCCCCACAGGTTGATGAAGAAGGAGATGGTCACCAGCATCCAGGCAACCAGTGCCAAGGATGTCCGCCGCACGAGGAGAGTGACCGTGGTCAGCACGCCCACACCGAGCAACGCGAACCACGCGCTCACGGTCTCCATGATGGAAATTCGCACGCCTTCGGAGGTCTCCGTCAGCGCGAGGGCTTCCCAGCCGTGCGCTGCGCCCGCGTACGGCAACAGCAGGTAGGCCACATAGGCGACAACGGAAGCGATCAGAAGGTAGCGGAAGTTGCCCAACTCTATGCGCTGGGCCGCGCGGCGCTCGGCCACTACGGCATCATGGGCGGATTGGGCGGCCTGGATATCCTCACTCATGTTCTCGGAGCCTACTCCCCTAGCACCCGCAGGCGTCAGCGGACGCGGCTGGAGCGCTGGGCTTGCCGACGCCCGGCAGGCCCAAGCCCACGCCAATCGGTGCGGTGGTGGGGACCTGGCCGGCAGCGGACATGTCGCCGGCCTTGGTGCGACGGTGCTCGGTCACGCCTGAATCAGCCACGAGGAAGAAGGAACCGGAATCCGTCACCGTGGTGTGGACGACGTCGCCCGGGCGGATGTCACCGGAGATGTCCTTGCCGTCAGCATCAACTGGCGCGAAGTGCACCAAGCGGCCGTCGCGTGCACGGCCGGACATGCGGTGCGTCTCGTCATTCTTGCGGCCGCCCTCAGCCTGCACCAGCAGCTCGACATCGGTACCGACCAGCTTGGCGTTTTCCTCAGCCTGGATGGAATCCTGCAGCGCGACGAGTCGCTCGAAGCGTTCCTGCACCACTTCCTTGGGGATCTGGTTGTCCATCTCTGCCGCGGGAGTGCCGGGGCGCGGCGAGTACTGGAACGTAAAAGCGGAGGCGAAGCGGGCGCGGCGCACCACATCCAGGGTGGCCTCGAAGTCCTCCTCCGTCTCCCCCGGGAAGCCCACGATGATGTCGGTGGTGATTGCCGCATGCGGCATCTTTTCGCGCACCTCGTCGAGGATGCCGAAGAACTTCTTCGTGCGGTAGGAGCGGCGCATGTCCTTAAGCACCTTGTCGGAGCCCGACTGCAGCGGCATGTGCAGCTGCGGGCAGACCGACGGGGTTTCCGCCATCGCATCAATGACGTCAGAGGTGAACTCAGCCGGGTGCGGGGAGGTAAAGCGCAGGCGCTCAAGTCCCTCGATCTTGCCTACTTCACGCAGGAGCTTGGAGAAGGCAAAGCGGTCTCGCGGCAAGTCGGGGTCAGCGAAGTTGACTCCGTAGGCGTTGACGTTCTGGCCCAGCAGGGTCACCTCGGTCACGCCTTGGTCCACCAGTGCCTGGACCTCCGCCAGGATGTCACCCGGGCGGCGGTCCTCCTCCTTGCCACGCAGGGACGGGACAATACAGAAAGTGCAGGTGTTATTGCAGCCCACGGACACCGAGACCCAGCCAGCGTAGGCGGACTCGCGCTTGGCGGGCAGCACAGAGGGGAAGGCCTCGAGAGCATCCACGATCTCCACCTGGGCCTCGTCGTTGTGGCGGGCGCGCTCGAGCAAAGTCGGCAGCGCAGCCATGTTGTGGGTACCGAAGACGGCATCGACCCACGGCGCGTGATCGAGGACGGTGTCCTTGTCCTTCTGCGCCAGGCATCCGCCCACCGCGATCTGCATGCCCGGATGATTTTCCTTGGTCTTCTTGAGCGCGCCGAGCGTGCCGTAGAGGCGCTTATCGGCGTTCTCGCGCACCGCGCAGGTGTTGAAGACGACGAGGTCCGGCTCCACGTCTGCGGGGGCGGCGGTGTAGCCGGCTTCTTCGAGCAATCCGGAGATACGCTCGGAATCGTGCACGTTCATCTGGCAGCCGAAGGTGCGCACCTCGTAGGTGCGGGGCTGGTTTTCAGTTACAGGGGTGCTCACGTCGGGTCATTTTAACGGCCCTCCCCCGCTACTCATAATGCGTCAGCAGCCCTGGACGTGCGTGGTTGACCCGGGGACGCGACTAGGACAGCTCCAGTATGCGCGCATCGAGCGCCTCGATGGATACCCGCATGGTCAGGCCCTGGTTGTAGCCGCGGCGGGCCAGGGTGCCCACGATGCGCCGCAGGAACTTATCCCGCTCGTGGCGGTCCGCGGGGACCTTCTTCAGCGTGCGGGCCTTCTTCGCCGCAATCTGGCGAGCAATGGCCTCTTCCGAGTCCTCGGTCACTTGCTCTAGGGCCGCAGCGCGATCCTCGGCAGCAACGCCCTTATCTTTGAGCTCCAGGTTGAGGGCCCGAGCGGACTTACCGCGCCGCACGTGGCGCTGGCGCACCCACTCGCGTGCGAAGGAGCCATCGTCGATAAGCCCCACGCCCGCGAGGTCATCGAGGACTGCCTCGACAACGTCGGGTTCAAACTCGGCTGCGACGAGCCGGTCGTGCAGCTCCTTCCGGGAGCGGGCCCGCTGATCCAGCAGGCCCAGCGCGCGGGAGCGCACCGCGGCCTTGGCTTCCTCTGCTTCGGTATCGATGAGGCTGCCGCCCGCGTTCCCCGATTCATACTCTTCGAGGGCGCGGCGCAAGCGCTCAATCTTGTTCGGTGAGGGTTGAACCATCGGTAAGGCAGATTAGTCGTCGTCGAAATCGACGTTGGGGACCAGATCCACGGACTCATCCGTGAGCGGATCGTCTGCGCCCGGCACATCCATGGCCACGTCTTCGCCGGCCTCAGCCGCAGCCGCGCCGACGCCCAGCTTGACGAAGATCTTCTTCTCAATCTCATCCGCCAGGTCCGGATTATCCTTCAGGAAGTGGCGCGCCTTCTCCTTGCCCTGGCCCAGCTGGTCGCCCTCATAGGTGAACCACGAGCCCGACTTCTTAATAAAGCCGTTCTCCACACCCAGGTCAATGATGGAGGACTCGCGGGAAATGCCCTCGCCATACATAATGTCGAACTCCGCGATCTTGAACGGCGGGGACACCTTGTTCTTGACCACCTTGAGCTTGGTGCGGTTACCAATGGCGTCCTGACCATCCTTGAGCGTCTGGATACGGCGAATATCGCAGCGCACGGAAGCGTAGAACTTGAGGGCCTTACCACCGGTGGTGGTTTCCGGGGAGCCGAACATCACGCCGATCTTCTCGCGCAGCTGGTTAATAAAGATGGCCGTAGTGCCGGAGTTGTACAGCGCACCGGTCATCTTTCGCAGCGCCTGGGACATCAGGCGGGCCTGGAGGCCCACGTGGCTGTCACCCATCTCGCCCTCGATTTCCGCCTTCGGCGTCAGTGCTGCCACCGAGTCAATGACGATGATGTCGATGGCACCAGAACGCACCAACATGTCCGCAATCTCGAGAGCCTGCTCACCGGTATCCGGCTGGGACACCAGAAGATTGTCGGTGTCCACGCCCAACAGACGGGCGTATTCCGGGTCAAGCGCGTGCTCGGCGTCAATGAAAGCGGCAATTCCGCCGGTCTTCTGCGCTGAGGCTATTGCATGGAGGGCCACAGTGGTCTTACCGGAGGACTCCGGACCGTAAATCTCCACGATGCGTCCGCGCGGGAAGCCGCCCACGCCCAGCGCAATGTCAATCGCCGTGTTTCCGGAAGAGATGGCCTGGATTGGCGGGCGATCGTCATCTCCCAGGCGCATCACAGCACCTTTACCAAAATCCTTCTCAATCATCGACATTGCGGCGTCGAGCGCCTTCTGGCGGTCATCGCCCTTTCCGGCCTTGCTGGCCGCCGAGGACTTCTTCTTCGTAGCCATGTAATCCTTTACCTCGTCGTGGTTACTTGTCGTTGTTATTCGCTAATTTCTGTGCAGTGTTTAGCCTTTTAGACTGCGGCTGCGGCCGCTAGGTTCCCGGCTCTTTCCCGAACCACGAACACACCCTAGCGCGCCCGCCGGACTCTCCACACACAATACACACACAGGTGTTCGATTATCCACTTTCGCCCTGGTGTGTCGAACAAGCTAACCCCCGCCACCCAGTTGAGGGTATTCCAGGCAAGAAAACGCCAAGCTTGAACACCGTTCAAAATCCCGTATTTGCTGGCACGTTGCAATGCTGGATAAACTTCGGCCCATGAAAAAGAACTCTGTCGCGCTCGACATCGCCTACGTCGCGGTATTCACGGCCCTCATCATCGTCTTCGCCTTCGTGTCCATCCCCACCCCGACTGCAGGCGTGCCCATTGTCCTCCAAAACGCCATCATCATCCTCGCCGGCCTCATCCTGGGCGGGCGACGTGGTTTCTTCGTCGGACTGCTCTTCCTCGCACTGGGCCTAGTCGGCATGCCCATCCTGGCCGGCGGACGCAGCGCCCTCGGCGCCATTGCCGGCCCCACCGTGGGCTACTTGGTGGGCTACATCATCGCCCCCGCCATCGCGGGACTCATCGCCTACCGCGCCCCGCGTGCCAAGGGCGAAATGATTGCCACTCTGGCCGTCGCTGGCGTCGTGGGCTTGGCCATCCAGTACTTCTGCGGCAGCATCGGCCTCATGGTGCGCTCCGACATGTCCTTCATCGCCGCTATCGCCGCGCAGGGCCCGTTCCTCATCCCGGATCTGATCAAGGTTGCCGTCATGGTGGCCGTAGCCGTCGGCGTACACACCGCCTTCCCTGACCTCATGGGGCGCCACGCTAGCTCCACCCAACAACACGCTTAGGCCATCGTCGTGCCACGGATTGACTTCAACAATGTCTCTGTCTCCTTCGACGACAAGCAGGTTCTCACTAATATTTCGCTGACGCTTTCAGAGCAGCGCATCGGCATCATCGGTGCCAATGGTGGCGGCAAGTCCACGCTGGTTCGCCTCATCAACGGCCTGGGTGAGCCCACGGAAGGTGAGGTGCTGGTGGACTCGGTGGACGTCGCCAAGCACGGCAAAGAGGTGCGCCGCAAGGTGGGCTTTGTCTTTTCCGATGCAGAGAACCAAATTGTCATGCCGAATGTGCGGGATGACGTGGACTTTTCCCTGCGTCGGCTCAAGCTTCCCAAGGCGGAGCGCGCAGCTCGCGTCGACGCCGCCCTTGAGCGCTTTGGCCTCAGCCCGCTGGCCGAGCAGTCACCGCACACCCTCTCCGGCGGGCAAAAGCAGTTGCTAGCACTTGCCGCAGTCTTGGTCATGCAGCCGACCGTCATCATTGCGGACGAGCCCACCACGCTGCTTGACCTGCGCAATCGCGACCGCATTCGGCGGGAATTCGCCTGCTTGGAGCAGCAGCTCATCGTGGTGACCCACGATCTGGATTTCCTCTCCGACTTCGACCGCGTGCTGTGCATCGACAACCACCGCGTTGCCGCCGACGGCGCACCCGAAGACGTCATCCCCTTCTACACCGACCTCATGGCCTCCCGCCCGCTCTAGCATCATGCCCAAGAACATCCCCCTCGGCTTCTACGTGGACGCCGATACCGTGATTCACCGCCTCCCCGCAGCGCTCAAGTTTGTCGCACTGATCGCCTTCATCCTGGTGACCTCGCTGGCGGTGCACACCATACCCTGGGCGGGGCTGAGCCTGGCCCTAGTCTTTGCACTCTTCCCCATCGCGCGGGTCCCCTTCCGCGTCGCGGTGGGACAGCTTGCGCCGCCGCTCTACCTCCTGATTGCCCTCGCTGCCTTCCAGTGGTGGCAAAAGGGCTTCGAGGACGCCGCCGTCATGTTTCTCACGGTCTACGCGGCCGTTGCCGCGGCCATTCTCTTGACGCTGACAACGCAGGTTTCTGAGATGATGGATTTCTTTGACCGGGCGCTGGCCCCGCTCGCCCGGTTCGGCGTGCCCGTGGAGAACATTACGCTGGCGATGTCGTTGACCATTCGCCTGCTCCCCCTCATGCTCAACACCGTCCTCGAGGTGCTTGACGCACGAAAAGCCCGGGGTGCCACGGCCTCACTCACGGCCTTTGGCACCCCGGTTGTTATTCGTTCCATCCGCCGCGCCCGCGCCATGGGCGAAGCGCTGCAGGCGCGTGGTGTCGGCGACTAGCGCTGGTTTCTACTCCCCGCGCAGCTCGCGCAGGCGGGCCTGCACGGCGTCATCCTGAACGTTGGGCTGGGAAGCGGAGGAGTTGCCGCCGATGGCCTGCTGGGAGTTGCCCTCCACCGACTTCGGGCTATTCATCTCCGCACGGATCTGCTCTAGGCGGGAGTGACCAGCCAGTTGCACGCCAGCCTGCTCGATCTCCTGCATGCGGTTCGACACCGAATTCTCCGCCAGCTCCGCCTGCCCCAGCGCGTTGGAGTAGCGGCGCTCAATCTTGTCACGCACCGCATCCAGGGACGGCGTGTTGCTGTTGGCGGTGAGCTCGTTCATGGAGTTCAGCGACTCGGAGACCTTCTCCTGCATCTTGGCCTGCTCCAGCTGCGACAGCAGCTTAGAGCGCTCGTTGACCTTCTCACGCAGCGCCATGCCGTTGCGCTCCACGGCCTTCTTGGCCTGCTCGGCCTGTTGGAGGGCCTGGTCGTGCAGCTTCTTGGTGTCCTCCACAGACTGCTCAGCGGTGACCAGCTGGGCGGCGAAGGCCTCTGCGGCGTTCTCGTACTCGGTGGCCTTCTGCACATCACCCTCCGCGCGAGCCTTATCCGCCAAGTTCAGCGCGTTGCGGGTGTTCTGCTGCAGCTTTTCAATCTCGCTCAGGCGGCGGTTGAGCTGCATCTCCAGCTGGCGCTGGTTGCCAATGACAGCCGCGGCCTGCTGCGACAGCTCCTGGTGCTGACGCTGCGCATCCTGGATCGCCTGCTCAATCTGAACCTTGGGGTCCGCGTTCTCCTCAATCTTGGAATCGAAGAGAGCCATAAAGTACTTCCAGGCCTTTACGAAGGGGTTCGCCATGACAGAAGGTGCCTTTCTCAGCAGTCAATAGTATTTCGGGAGTTGTTCTACCCACCCAATACTAGCGAAGAGGGTGGATAGGCGTTGCGGTACGGAACCGGGGTGCGGCCTGTCTAGAGTTCAGAGGCCGCGGGTGCCGTGGAGGCGAGTTCCTCGTCCATAGACGGCAGTGCCATGTAGCCAGCTGCCTCAATGAGGACGTCGGAGACGTTGACGTCTAGAGCGTGGCACACGGAGGCGAGCAGCTCAGAGGACACCTCCTTGCGTCCGCGCTCCAGCTCAGAGAGGTAGCCCGGGGACACGCGGGCCACACCGGCGAGCTCGCGTAGCGTCACGCCCTTGTCTGCGCGAAACGCGCGGAGGGTAAGTCCCAGCGCCTCACGCAGCAGGGGTTCGGGCGCTTTCGGTGCTCGGGTGGGCTTATCAAGAAGTGCAACTGAAGTGTTCATCACCCAGTACAACGGCCCAGCGAAAGCGTTTGTTCCCGATCCACCCTAATTTTCCGCAAGAGTTGATAGCAGAAGGCTCAAGGCCGCGTCCACTGCTGCCTCGCGGATGGCGTTGCGCTCGCCGCCCTCGAGCTGCACCAGGACGCCGCGCTGGCCCGCACTCCTCCGGCACACCCCCACGTAGACCGTTCCCGCCGGCTTTCCCTCCTGCAGGTCGGGCCCCGCCACGCCGGTAAGCCCAATCCCCCAGTCCGCATCGGTCTCCGCGCATGCAGCCGCGGCCATCTCAGCTGCCGTCTCGGCTGAAACCACGCCTTGGTCCTCCAGCGTCTCCACGCTCGTGTACAGAAAGTGCGCCTTGACCTCCGTCGCGTACGTCACCAAGCCGCCACGCAGCACCGCGGAAGCGCCCGGGATGCTCGCCACCGTGGCGGCCGCCAGACCGGCGGTAAGGGACTCACAGAACGCCAGCGTTTCTCCGCGCTCACGCAGCGTGGCGACGACGCGCGCGGCAGTGCTCACTGGTTTTCCTTCCGCCCATCAACGAGGTACTGCACGCCAGTGACCACCGTGACTACGACGGCGGCGATCATGACGATGCGGCTCGGGATATCCATCCACTCCGGCAGCGGGCACAGGTACAGCGCCACGGCCAACGTCTGCAGAGCAGTCTTCAGCTTTCCGCCCTTGGACGCCGGCACCACCTTGCCCTGACGCAGCAGGACGAAGCGCCAGATGGTGATGCCAAACTCGCGGAACAAAATGACCACGGTGATCCACACCGGCAACGCGCCGATGATGTTAAGGCTCACGAACGCCGCGGTCATCAAGGCCTTGTCGGCGATGGGGTCGGCAATCTTGCCAAAGTCCGTAATCAACCCGCGCGCGCGGGCAATGTCGCCGTCGAGCTTATCCGTGAGCATCAGCAGCGCGAAGCAGCCGAAAGCCCACCAATCGTGGCCGGCGAGGACCAACCACACAAACAGGGGAATAAATAGGATCCGCAGGCCGGTCAAGATATTGGGCAGATTCCAGTTCGACACCGCCGGATCGACGTCCGCATGTGGTGCCTGGTTCTGCGCAGCCTGAGAATCATTCACGTTCTTCATCCTACCGTGGTCACTTTCCTCGCAACCTTCGGCCTCCCCCAATCCGGCCCGCCCGAACCCCGCACTGATTACAGTGAAGAACATGAAGTATTTCGCAGTCTCGTACGAGTACAACCCCTCCAACCCGGTCATCGCCCAGGTGCGCCCGAAGCACCGCGAATTCATCACGTCCCTCCTGAAGAAGGGACAGATTTGCGGCTCGGGCCCCTATACGGATTCCAAGGGCGGGGCGCTCATCGTCCTGCAGTTCGAGGACGAGTCCACCGAGGTTGCACAGGTCATCGAGCTCATGGACCAGGACCCCTTCTACGCCGAGGGGGCCGTCACCGGCCGTGCCTTCCGCGAGTGGAATCCCGTCATCAACGCCTTCTAGCCCCTCCAGCTTTCTCCAGCAGGCGCCGGCACGAGCACGCTACGGCAGCTGTGTCTCCGGTAGCTCCTCGGCTTTGCCCACGAGCTCGCCCTTCTTGTTGCGCACAATCTTGTTGCCAAAGTCGTCCCAGTCGTAGTGGTTGTGGGAGATGGACACCCCGCCCTGGGACTCGTCGCGCTTGTCCTTCCACAGCGACAGCAGCACCGTAATGACCAGCACTCCCACGATCACCAGCAGTGACGTGATGGTGGAGATTTCCGGAATGGAGCTCACGTCCTCGCCCCCGTTGATGAACGGCAGGTTGTTCTCGTGCAGAGCATGGAAGAGCAGCTTGACGCCAATGAAGAGCAGGATGATGCCCAAGCCGTACGGCAGGTACACCAGGCGGTCCAGCAGCCCGTCGATGAGGAAGAACATCTGGCGCAGGCCCATCAGCGCGAAGGCGTTCGTCGAGAACACCAGGAACGGCTCCGAGGTGATGCCGTAGATGGCCGGGATGGAGTCGAAGGCAAACATGACGTCGATCAGCCCGATGGCTGCCAGCGCCACAAACAGCGGGGTGAGGGCGAACTTACCCTTCTTCTTCCCAGATTCCTCGCGGTGGGTCAGCTTGTCCCCGTGGTAGCGCGGGGTGACGTGAACGACCTTGCGCAGCCACTTGATGATGAGCATGTCATTGGGGTCGGTCTCTGGGGCATCGTTGATCTCATCGATGAGCAGCTTCACTGCGGTGTAGATGAGGAAGATGGCGAAGAGGTAGAACACGTCCGACCACGCCGCGATGATGGCTGCGCCGAGCATGATGAAGATCAGGCGGAAGACCAGCGCCAGCACAATACCGATGAGCAGCACCTTCTGCTGGTACTTACGTGGGATCTTGAACGACGCCATGATGAGCGAGAAGACGAACAGGTTATCCACACTCAGCGCCTGCTCGGTGACCCAACCGGTGTAGAACTCCGTGGCGTGCTCGTGATCCCAGAGCACCCACACCACCCCGCCAAAGATGAGGGCGATCACCATGTAGAAAATGGTCCAGCCCGCGGACTCCTTGATGGTGGGCTCATGCGGGGAGCGGACGTGGCTATAGAAATCAAAAACAAAGAAGCCCAGTACCACCACGATGGTGATGGCCCAGACCCAGACAGGTACATGCATGGTGCACTATCCCTCCGGTCGGCGTGACAACTAAGACCGGAGGTCTCCCCCGCTAGCACTGACCTACAGCTGACACTGTTGACACTGTTGACACTGTGCTAGCCGACGCGACCGGGAACTGCCGTTTCGCAGTAGCCGTGTTGACGATCAGCGCCGAGAACTGGGGTACTCCCCTCCAAGACTCGTCCTATCCTACACGGAAGCCCGTGGAGGCTAGAACGCGCCTGCAGAGGGGTTGGCATTTACCTGCACGGTGCGGGTATCGCCCTCGGCGGAGGAATCGGGCTCCTCCGCGTCCTGGATTTCCTTCGGCGCTTCGGCCGGGTCCGCGCCCTTGATCATCCAGATGATGGTGTCGAGTTCCTCCGGCTTAACCAGAACCTCGCGCGCCTTGGAGCCCTCCGACGGGCCAACAACACCGCGGGATTCCATGAGGTCCATAAGGCGTCCCGCCTTGGCGAAACCGATGCGCAGCTTGCGCTGGAGCATCGACGTCGAGCCCAGCTGGGAGGTGACCACCAAGTCGACGGCCTCGAGGAGGTCGTCCATGTCCTTGCCAATCTCCTCGTCGATCTCCTTCTTGGCCTCGGAGGACTTGTCGTCCGTAACACCCTCGGTGTAGTTCGGGGTGCCCTGGGCCTTCGCGGCGTCGACAACCGCCTGCACCTCTTCGTCGGAGACGAACGCGCCCTGCATACGCACCGGGCGCCCACCCTGCGGGATGAAGAGGCCGTCGCCCATGCCGATGAGCTTCTCGGCACCGCCCTGGTCCAGGATGACGCGGGAGTCCGTCAGCGAGGAGGTCGCGAACGCCAGGCGGGACGGCACGTTGGTCTTGATGAGACCGGTGACAACGTCGACAGACGGGCGCTGCGTTGCCAGCACCAGGTGGATACCTGCGGCACGCGCCTTCTGGGTGATGCGGACGATCGAGTCCTCGATCTCCTTCGGCGCGGTCATCATGAGGTCAGCCAGCTCGTCGACGACACACACGATGTACGGGTACGGCCGCATTTCTCGCTGGGAGCCGGCCGGGGCCTGGTATTCGCCAGTGCGCACCTTGCGGTTGAAGTCCTCGATCTTGCGCACGCGGGCAGCCTGCATGTCCATGTAGCGCTGCTCCATCTCCTCCACCAGCCACTGCAGTGCGGCGGCAGCCTTCTTCGGCTGCGTAATGATCGGAGTGATGAGGTGCGGGATGCCCTCGTACGGCGTGAGCTCAACCATCTTCGGATCCACCAGGATAAGCCGCACGTCCTCCGGGGTAGCACGCGTCAGAAGAGACACAAGCATGGAGTTGACGAACGCCGACTTACCGGAACCAGTTGCACCGGCCACGAGCAGGTGCGGCATCTTCTTCACGGAGAAGGACGTGTACTGGCCCTCAATGTCCTTGCCCAAGCCGATAAGCATCGGGTCGTGGTCCGCGCGCAGTGCCGGGGAATCCAGAACGTCGCGCAGGCGCACCATCTCACGGTCAGCATTGGGTACCTCAATACCGACGGCGGACTTGCCCGGAATGGGCGTCAGAAGGCGCAGGTTATCCGTGGCCACGGCGTATGCCAGGTTGGACTGGAGGTTGGTAATCTTCGACACCTTCACGCCCGGGCCCAGCTCAATCTCGTAACGCGTGACTGTCGGGCCACGGCTGAAGCCGGTGACCTGGGCATTGACCTTGAATTCCTCGAAGACCTCGGTAATGGCCTCGATAATGCGGTCGTTGGCTTCGGTGCGGGCCATGGCGGGCTTGCCAGCAGTCAGCAGGTCCGTCGTCGGCACGTCGTAGCCGCCACCCATGGCGGTGTCTTCCGCACCGCTGGGAGTAGGCGCAACCTCCGGCGCCGCTTCCTCGGCTGGCTCCTCTACCTTCCCGCCCGTCGTGGCGTCCCGCCCGGAGCGCTGCTGGAAGAGTCGCACGGCCTCGGCGTGAGCGGCGGAGACAGCATCCCCCGCCACGTCAGCCGCCGTCTCGGTCGCCTTGGCTGCTCCGGCAGTCTGGGCAGCCACCGCAGCGCTTTCCGACGCCGCCGCAGCACCCAACGCCGCACCCGCAGCACCGCCAACGGCGGAACGCTTGGCCGGCTCCGGCTCGATGACCTGAGTCGGCTCCGGTTCAGCGCTCACGGCCGGGAACTCATCGGTATCCCCCATGTCCTTGGCCGCGGGACGAGCCGGCGGGCGACCATACTGTACCGGTTCCTGAGGCTCCTCCTGCGGCTGCTCCGGCTGCTCCGGCTGCTCGACCTGTTGGGACACCGGCTGTGCTGCCGAATCGAAGGATACCGTCGCATTCGGGTCCGGCTGCGCTGCCGGGCGCGGGCGGCTTCGACGCGGCGCCTGGTAAGCGGGTCGCGCCGGACGTGCGGGGCGAACTGGGCGCTCGCGGCCTTCCGCAATGGCGTCGATGTCATCGGTGACATGACCGTAGTCATCATCCACCAGCTCATCATCGAATGGTTCTTCACGGCGACGATCCAGCAGGCCCGCCACCTGGGCAGCCACAAAGTCATACGCTTCGCGCAGCGTGATTCCCGTGATGTTCAACGCTCCGTAGACAATGAGCAGGAACAACAGCGGAACGGCCACGTAGCTAGAGAATGCGGCAACCAGCAATTCACCAATGCCAAAGCCAATGGCACCACCGGCTTCGCCGGCCGCGTTATCCTTCCACGTCAGGTCCGGCAGGCCGGCGAAGATGTGGATCAGGGAGAGCATGCACACGATGATCAACGCGGTACCGCCGGCGACGCGGGACTTGAAATGACCCGCCGGGCCAGAAAGATCCATCATGAGAGCGATGGCTACCGCCACCAGCGCGATAGGCAACACGTAGGCGCCAGCACCAATTACGTAGCGCACGGCATTGGTGAGGTATTCACCAATAACTCCAGCAACCTGGAACCAGGTCGCGCACGCCAGAACAATGGCCACGCCGATGAGCACGAGGGCCACCGCGTCCGGGTTGGACACGCGAATGCTCTTCTCCCCACTCTCTTCGCGGCGCGAGATCACCGTCGTCGGGACGTCATCGTCCACGACGTCCTGAGCGCGCGTTACCTTGCTTCGTTTCGCGTTCTTCTTTGCGCCATTCTTCGACCCCTTGGCCGAACCCGTGTGCTTGTCACCCCGCGCAGAAATTTCCCCTGGCTCCCTAATCTCGTCGTAATCCTCGTACTCGTCGTACCCATAAGAATCATAGGAGCTGCCGTAGACATCCTCGTCCCGGCTCCCGTCCGCGGCTGGCTTGAGGCCGTTTATGCCATGACCCACTCCGCGCGCGATAGTGCCTACCCCCTTCGCGGTAGCGCCGAATGCACTACCCAAGACTCGCCCGACGGGACGAAAGGCGCTGCCGGTCCTCTCCTGGGAGGTCTCGGCAGCGCGAGTGGCGGACGTCAGCGAATAGCTCGAACGACCTGATGGGCGTGAACGATCACGGCCACGGCCGGACGCGCGAGACGGGGCATTTTTGACAGACATGTCTATCACTCTAGTAGCTAAAACACCACTAACAACATAAGCAACACGTGTGTGGCGGAGATTTTAGCGAGTTCAGCCTACAGGCTTGACCTATGGATCGCGGAGGCGTCGCCCTCGATCTCTACGTGGGCCGCATCGCGCCCGAAGGCCCAGAGCAGAAGCTCCGGAACGGAGCCGCGCACGCGCACCACAGCATCGCCCTTCTTTGCCACGCCGTTCTTATCCGCTGTAACTAGGGGCTGAAATCCGGCAGGCTCTAGGACCACCGACATCGTGGACTTCGCCAGCATCCCCGGCGCCATCCGCTTGAGCTGGGTGTGTAGTTGCTCGATCACCACCTGCGAGAAGTCCCTTCCCTCCGTACGGCCATTGGCGCGGCGAATGTCTTCGTGGTGCACAAAGTGCTCGGCGCCATTAAGCAGGGAGTCAACATAGCGGAACGGGTTGATCTTCCCCGCTCCCCTGCCCCACGCGTCAACAAGATCATCGAAGTCACGCTCAAGTACCTGGGCGGTTACCTCGTCTAGGTGCGAGGCCAGCGGCGAGAGAAACAGTCCCGCAGCTGCATCTAGACGGTTCTCGCGCACCCACAGGTGGGCGGCAAGGTCTTTGGTAGACCAGCCTTCGCACAACGTGGGGGCGTCGGGGCCAAGCTCATGAAATAGCGCAACCATCTTGGCGCGCTCAGCAGATGAAAACGACATGCACCCCAGCATACCTACGGGCGGCAGGAACGCTGGGGTGCTGTGCGCTGGGGCGCTTAACGCTTAGAGGGACTCGCGGGCGGATTCCACTTCGTCGTCGTCAAGCTCGAGCGTGTCCGAATTCGTCGGCACGATGGTCGGCAGAATCACCGGCTCACGCTTGTACTTGGAGTCCATGAGCTTGGACACCTTGCGGCGAATCTTCTGGACCATGCGGTAGGTATCGTTCTCGCCCTCCGCTGCCAAATCGTTCATGGTGTTTTCCACCAACTCCGCCACCTCGGGCACAATGCCGCGGTCGTCGTCCGAGAAGCCCGTGGTCGACACCGCCGGGTGCTCCAGCAGACGGGAGGTGCGGTTGTCGATGACACAGGTAATGGACACCACGCCGCCGGCACCCAGGTTGGTGCGGTCAGCCAGCGTATCTGCATCGACATCGCCCATGGACGCACCGTCGACGTACAGGTTGCCCACCGGAATCTGGCCGACAACCTCGGCGCGGTTGTTGCGAAGGTCAACCACGACACCGTTCTGCGCCAGGACCACGCGGTCACGTGCCACGCCCGTGGAGATTGCGAGTTCCTTGTTGGCGCGCAGGTGGCGCCACTCGCCGTGGACCGGCATGGCGTTCTTCGGACGGGCCGCATTGTACAGGAACAGCAGCTCGCCGCCGTAACCGTGACCGGAAGCGTGAACCTTGGCTTCCTTGTTCGTCACCACCTCAGCACCGATCTGGGACAGCATGTTGATAACACCGTAGACGGCCTCTTCATTGCCCGGAATGAGCGAGGAGGAGAAGACGATCAGGTCGCCATCGCGGACGGTGATCTGGCGGTGCTCGCGGCGCGCCATGCGGGACAGCGCGGCCATCGGCTCACCCTGCGTACCGGTGGTGATGAGCATGACCTTGTGCGGAGCCATCTTGGCAGCCTCATCGATCGGGATGATGGTACCGCGCGGAACCTTGAGGAAGCCCATCTTCTCGGCGATCTCCATGTTGCGCATCATGGAGCGGCCATTGAAGGCCACCTTGCGTCCGGCGTCCACGGCGGCGTCGATAGCCGCCTGCACGCGGTAGACGTTGGAGGCGAAGGAGGCGATGATAACGCGCTGCTTCGCACCGGAGACGAGGCGACGGAAGGTGGCCGGAATGTCGCCCTCGGAGGCAGAAACGCCCGGAATGTTGGCGTTCGTAGAGTCACAGAGCATGAGATCCACGCCCTCGTCACCGTAGCGAGACAGGGCCGGCAGGTCCGTCGGGCGGTTGTCCAGCGGGGTCTGATCCAGCTTGATGTCACCGGTGTGGATGATGTTGCCAGCCGGGGTACCCAGCATGATGCCCAGCGCGTCCGGAACGGAGTGGTTCACTGCCCAGAAGCGGCAACGGAACGGGCCGTAGTTAACATCCGATTTTTCGTTGACCTCAACGAACTTCGGCTTCTGACGGTGCTCCTTACACTTCGCAGCGATGAGCGCGATGGTGAAGCGGGAGGCCACGATCGGGATATCCGGGCGCAGCTTAAGCAGCCACGGGATAGCACCAATGTGGTCCTCGTGCGCGTGCGTCACCACGAGGGCCTTGACCTTGTGGATCTTCTTCTCGATCGGACCGAAGTCCGGCAGGATGAGGTCCACGCCCGGCTCACCCGAGGACGGGAAGAGCACGCCACAGTCGATGATCAGGAGATCATCCTGGTACTCAAAGACGGTCATGTTTCGGCCGATCTCCGAGATACCACCCAGGGCGTAGATGCGCAGGGCATCCTTCGGCTGCTTCGGCGGCTCCGGCAGGCGCTTGGTCAGATCCGCACCCTGCATCGACTTCGGCACGTTGCGGCGACCGCGATTGTTGTTGCGGTTGCGGCCGTTGTTCTTGCCACCATTGTTGCCGCTATTACCGTTGTGGCCGTTGCCATTGTTGCCGCCATTGCCACCGCGGCCGCGACCACGGCCGCCGCGGGAACCGCGGGAGCGGGAACGACGGTTATTGTTGTTGCCATCGTTACGAGATTCATTGCGGGATTCGTTGCGGGACTCACCGTTGGAATCGTTACGCGAATCCTTGCCGGATCCTTCCGAGGCACTCGGTGCTTGGAAAACCGGCGAAGCCGCCTCATTCGAGGCGGTCTCAGTCTCCGCAGGCGGACCCGCCTTTCGGGTCACCTTGCGGGAACGGTTACGGGGTTCAGTCATTCTTAAAGGACTCCAGCCTTCTCCATATCGTGGCGGAGAGCCTCGATCTCGTCCGCGTTGGCCGCGGACACAGGGAGGCGAGGTTCTCCTACTTCCATGCCCTGCAGAGGCAGGGCAGCCTTAACAAGAGCTACTCCACCCAGGCGGCCTTGCGCCTGGATGAGAGGGGTTAAAGTTTTCGCGTTGATCTCTCGTGCGCGGGCAATATCGCCCTCGTCAAAAGCAACGTAGAGATCAGCCAGGGCACGCGGCGCAAGGTGGCCCACCACAGAAATGACGCCGGACGCGCCGAGGGAAAGCCACGGCAGGTTCAGTCCATCATCTCCGGAGTACCACGCCAGGCCGGTCTCCTGGATTAGGGGTGCGGCCGCGGTCAGATCGCCCTTGGCGTCCTTCACGGCCTGGATGTTCGGCACTTCCGCAAGGCGAAGAATCGTCTCCGTCTCAATCGGAATGCCCGAGCGGCCAGGGATGTCGTAGAGACAAATAGGTAGGTCTACGGCGTCAGCCACGGCGGTGAAGTGCGCGTACACACCAGCCTGCGAGGGCTTGGAGTAGTACGGGGTAACAACCAAGAGGCTATCCGCACCTGCGTCAGCGAAGGCACGTGCTGCCTCGATGCTGCTGGCGGTGTTGTTGGTTCCAGCGCCGGCACACAGCCGCGCGCGGTCCCCTACCTCTTCCTTCACAGCCGCAAACAGCGTCAGTTTTTCATCCAGCGACGTGGTCGGTGACTCACCCGTGGTTCCTGCCAGGATGAGGGAATCGATGCCGTTGTCTACAAGATGAGCCGCGAGGCGGCGACCCGCGTCCACGTCTAGCGCGCCATTCTGGTCAAACGGGGTGACCATGGCTACGCCGACGCGTCCGAAGATATCGACACCTGTCTGTGCTGTCATACCTGTGCTCATAGGCGTCAAGATTACCCGCTTTGCCCCTTCTTGGCCGCATCGGGGGCCTGCGCGCGTCTTAAGCGTAGGGACTAGAGGCCATCTCGGTGCCGTCGGCGAGGGTGGAGATATGGAAATCGTCGAAAAGCACCGGCGATTTCTGCCGCAACAGCTTCAGACAGGTCACCGCCAACTCCCGCATCTCCGTATCCGCCTGCTCCGTGGCGCGCGCGCCGATGAAGTGACGCCACGCGCGATAGTTACCGGTGACGACAATGCGAGATTCGGTGAGGTTCGGCAACACGGCGCGGGCGGCCTGGCGCGCCTGCTTCTTGCGCAGCAGCGCGTTCGGTTCCTCCTCCAGCTTCGACTCCAGCGCATTGAGCAGTTCCTCGTAGACAAAGCGGGCGTCGTCGGCCGCCTGCAGTGTCAGCCGCGTAAGCTGCTCGTCTTCTACGATAAGCTTCGGCAACACCACTTCCGTCTCCTCCGGATGCACGAAGCGCTGCGACAGCTGCGAGAAGGAAAAGTGGCGGTGCCGCACCAACTCATGGGTCGCCGAACGCGACAGACCCCTGATGTAGAGCGTGGCCGTGGCGTGCTCCAGCAGCGCATCGTGGCCGACTTCCAGAATATGGTGCAGGTAGGCCTGGTTCGACGCCGTGCGGGGGTTGGGCTTATCGAAGGACTCGTAGCAGGCACGTCCAGCGAACTCCACGAGTGCCTCACTTGCCGACGCCCCCGGGTCCACCTCCCACTCAACCCCCTGCGGCGCGTGAAACTCCGTGGCGGCAATGAGCTGGACGTCAAGCTCTGTAACCTTTGCCATTACAGCCCCAGGTACTTCTCAAGACCCACGGTAAGCCCAGGGTGAGACTCGATGGCTCGCACACCCATGAGCACTCCCGGGGTAAAGGAGGAGCGATCGTAGGAATCCTGGCGGATGGTCAGGGACTGACCCTGGGTGCCGAAAATTACTTCTTCGTGCGCCACCATGCCCTGCATGCGCACGGCATGCACGTGGACGCCGTCGACATCCGCGCCGCGCGCGCCGTCGAGCGACTGCTCCGTCTTATCCGGCATCGGCCCAACGCCTGCTTCCTTGCGTGCGTTCGCAATGCCTTGTGCGGTGTGAACTGCGGTGCCCGACGGCGCATCGAGCTTGTTCGGGTGGTGGAACTCCACCACTTCTGCGGAATCAAAGTACTGTGCCGCCTGGGCAGCAAAGACCATGGTCAACACTGCAGAGATGGCAAAGTTTGGGGCGATAAGGACGTGGCCGGCTCCGTCCTGCTTCGTCCACTCCTCCACCTGCGCCAAGCGCTCATCATCAAAGCCAGTGGTGCCCACGACCGCGTGAATGCCGTGGGCGATGCAGAACTCGAGGTTTCCCATCACGGAGGCCGGCTGCGTAAAGTCGACGGCCACCTGAGCGCCTGCTTCAACAAGCTTCTCCAGCGGCGTTTCGCGGTCGATCTCAGCAACCAGCTCTAGGTCCTCTGCAGCGTTGACACCTTCGACGATTGCCTGGCCCACGCGGCCCTTAGCGCCGAGGACGCCTACCTTGATAGTCATTCACAATCCCTTCACTCGCTGACATGCGGTTAGCTCCGCCCAGTCTATCCCCGTCTGCGCAATGAGCTCTGACAGGGGCGTCGCGGAATGGATTCTCTTTCCCACCCAACCTAGCTACCCCCGCCGTCTTCACCGCGTCTGCTGTAAAACCCCAGCTCGCCCATACTAGAACATTTGACCTAAAGTAATGCTTGACACCCCCGTTCTACTCACATTAGGAATCTGATAGTGCTCGGAGTATGGACCTGTAGTGAGTCTTGGGCTAGAATTTTGATTAGAACATTTCTTCTACATCTAATCTTTCCGGGGGACTCCATGAGTACCACAACCGTACTTCCACCAGCCTTCTTCGCCATCTCCAATCCTGAGAACCCGCACGCAGCCGCCCGCGCTATCGCACGCAAAGCCACCTTTGCCGCCTGGGAAGCTGCTACACCCGCCCTTGAAGCAGACATAGACACAACAGCGCTCTCCCTCGCCACTGCCTGGTCCTTGACCGAGGGGCACATCAAGGCCGGCCTGCGGGCACTTCTTCGCCTCGATAGCCTCCCTAAAGTCAAAGCACTACAAGCCGAGCACTGCTTGTTAGATATCGAATCACTGATCGCCATCGATCAGCCGATGTCCGCGCTTGCCGCCCCGTCGCCGGCCACACTTGACCTCATCGATAGCATGCTGGCGGACTACTTCTCCCCTACCAAGCCCAACCAAGTCTTTCCCAACCACAGCCAAATCCGCCGCAAAGTACGCGACCTCTGCAAGTCCCTGGATGACAGCATTGCGTACCGTGACACGCGGCCCAAAGACACCTATTCCTTCTCTAGCAATGGCACCCAAGCCTGGCTTGAGCTGGGGTTCGACGAGGACACTGGCATAAAGCTCGATGCGTTCATCAGGAAGACCGCGTCCCAGCACGGGCTGTCTATCACCGATGCGATCAAGAAGCTTCTCAGCGGGGAGATTTCTCCTCCCGCCACCGTCATTCTCAACACATATCGCGCCTGCGACGTAGACAATGCCCCTACCTACATTGACGGTTTCGGCTGGCGCCAAGCACCGCTTCCTCACGACAAGGTCCGGGATCTCACCACTCCTAGTGCGGAGAGCGACAACTACCGGCCGGGAGTTCCGATGCGTAAAGAGGTAGAAGGCCGCGATGGGTCGTGCCGGGCCGGTGGCTGCACCGAGCCTGCCGTAAGCTCACAGCTCGACCACCGCCACAACTACTCCGAGGGCGGGGCTACCCACCCCAGCAACCTGGCTTGCTTGTGTCAAAAGCACCACAACATGAAGACCGACGGTACTCTCCACTACCTACTCGACCCCTACACCGGGGATGTCATCTGGTTGTTTGAGGATGGAACGTGGTGCATGACCGAGGCTGAAGGACCGCTGTCGCCGAAGGAAAAGCGCTGGGCACAGACTGTGGGGCAACACGTCGCGGCGACGCGTAAGCGGGTTCGCGAAGAAGCCCAAAAGCTCAAGCAAGAGCTTGATGACTACAACGCCGAGCAGAAGGCAAAGGCTGAGGCTGAGGCCAAAGCCTCACAGGACGACGACACCGACGACATTCCGTTCTAAGAATCAGGCTCGACCTGAATGTCGTCGAGTGAAACGACGACAGAAAGAAAGTCGAAGCAGAAAGGAGGTCTACACATTCCGGCCGCGGTAATTACGATGGCGCACATGCAGGTCTATATTGCGTCAGTTTTCGTCGATGACGTCGCCCATGGCGACTTCCGGTGGCTGACCGTCACCAACGCCGAAGGCGCACCCTGCGGCCAAGGACTATACGGCGGCACTCAAAGCCGACGGTATTTCCGCAACCCAGTTCCTCTCGGAGGATGTGGAGAAGGAGTACGCCGAGCTCAGCGCGAAGGGCGTGCGCTTTACTATGGAGCCAACCGACGTCGGCCCCTCCATCATCGCCGTATTCGATGACACGGTAGGTAACCTGATTCAGCTGGTCCAGCTCAAGCGATAGTTAGACCACGGTCATACCAAACACATAAGGGCCCTGCTCCCCAGCGAAAAAGGCTGGGATGCAGGGCCCTTCTGCGAGACCTAGTCTTCTTCGACCGGCACCAGGGAGATCTTGCCGCGGTTATCGATGTCCGCGATTTCCACCTGGATCTTGTCGCCGACGTTGACGACGTCCTCGACCTTCTCGATACGCTCGTCGCCACCCAGCTTGGAGATGTGGACGAGGCCATCGCGGCCCGGGGTCAGGGAGACGAAAGCGCCGAAGGCTACGGTCTTGACCACGGTGCCCAGGAAGCGCTCGCCTACCTTCGGCAGCTGCGGGTTGGCAATGCTGTTGACGCGCTCGATGGCGGCCTCAGCGGCCTCGCCGGTAGCGGCGGATACGTACACGGTGCCGTCCTCCTCGATGGAGACATCGGCGCCGGTTTCCTCGGTGATGGTGTTGATGGTCTTGCCCTTCGGGCCAATGAGCTCACCAATCTTGTTAACCGGGATGGTCACGGAGGTGATGCGCGGTGCAAGTCCGGACATCTCGTCCGGGCCCTCGATGACCTCGGCCATGGTCTCCAGGATGGCGGCGCGTGCGTCGCGGGCCTGCTCCAAGGCGTCGGCAAGCACGTGCGAAGGAATGCCATCCAGCTTGGTGTCCAGCTGCAGTGCGGTGATGAACTCGGAGGTACCGGCGACCTTGAAGTCCATATCGCCGAATGCGTCCTCGGCGCCGAGGATATCGGTCAGCGCCACGAACTTCTCCTTGCCCTTGACCTCGCCGGAGACCAGACCCATGGCGATGCCAGCCACCGGCGCCTTCAGCGGGACACCAGCGTTGTAGAGGGACAGGGTGGACGCGCAGACAGAACCCATCGAGGTCGAGCCGTTGGAGCCCAGGGCCTCGGAGACCTGACGGATGGCGTACGGGAAGTCCTCGCGGGACGGAATAACCGGCAGCAGGGCACGCTCAGCCAGCGCACCGTGGCCGATCTCGCGGCGCTTCGGGGAGCCCACGCGGCCGGTCTCACCGGTGGAGTACGGCGGGAAGTTGTAGTGGTGCATGTAGCGCTTCGACTCCACCGGGGTCAGGGAATCGATCTGCTGCTCCATCTTGAGCATGTCCAGGGTGGTCACACCCAGGATCTGGGTCTCGCCGCGCTCGAACAGGGAGGAGCCGTGGGCGCGCGGAATGAGGTCCACCTCCACGCCCAAGTCGCGGATGTCGGTCACGCCGCGGCCGTCGATGCGGAAGCCCTCGGTGAGGATCTTGGTGCGGACGATGGCCTTCATCAGGGCGTTGAAGGCGTTGCGGATCTGCTTGGAGGCGTCAGACTCCTCGAGGTCATCGAACTCGTCGAGGAGATCGGCTTCCACCTGCTCCATGTACTCGTTCGTGGCGTCGTCGCGGTCCTGCTTGCCCGGGATGGTCAGCAGCTTTTCCAGCTTCTTGGACGCTGCCTTCTCGACAGCCTCATACACATCGTCGCTGTACGCCGGGAAGAGCGGGAACTCCTGGGTCTCCATGGCGGCGCGCTCCGCCAGGCCGGCCTGGGCCTCGCACAAGGTCTTGATGAAGGGCTTCGCTGCCTCCAGGCCTTCGGCCACGGTGGACTCCTGCGGAGCCGGAGCGCCTTCCTTGATGCGCTCGGCCACGTTCACGCCGGCGCCTGCCTCCACCATCATGATGGCAACGTCATCCTTGCGGCCCTTCTTCACAATGCGGCCGGCCACCACCATCTCAAACAGGGCACGCTCGTGCTGCTCGCTGTTCGGGAAGGCCACCCACTGGCCCTCCGGGTGCTTGTCATCGGCGATGAGCGCCATGCGCACGCCACCGACCGGGCCGGAGACCGGCAGGCCGGACAGCTGGGTGGAGGCAGAGGCGCCGTTAATGGCCACGACGTCGTAGTACTCCTCCGGGTCCATTGACAGTACGGTCACGACGACCTGGACCTCGTTGCGCAGGCCTTTGACAAAGGTCGGGCGCAGGGGGCGGTCAATGAGGCGGCAGGCCAGGATGGCCTCGGTGGAGGGACGACCCTCGCGGCGGAAAAAGGAACCCGGGATCTTGCCCGCGGCGTACATGCGCTCCTCCACGTCCACGGTCAGCGGGAAGAAGTCGAATCCCTCGCGCGGCTGGTTGGACGCGGTGGTGGTGGACAGGAGCATGGTGTCCTCATCCAGGTAGGTGGTCACGGAGCCACCGGCCTGGCGGGCGAGCTGGCCCGTTTCGAAGCGAATGGTACGGGTACCAAAATCGCCATTGTCCAGGGTGGCGATGGCCTCGGTGATACCGAAATCATCGTCGATAGCGAACTCGACGTTGTGCTGTGCAGCGTTCTTCGGGTTCTTAACGTTCTTAGCGTTTCGTGCGCTCATCTACGTGACTCTCCTTGGAGTTGTCGTGGCGATCTTCGGTGCCGCCTTCTGGTGTTCTTATTTCAACAACGCCCCAAGATTTTAGCAGAAAACACAAGAAAACCCCCGCCACGTGGGCGGGGGTTGACGTCGCGCGCTAGCTTAGCGGCGCAGACCCAGACGGGAAATCAGGTCACGGTAACGGTCAACGTCGTTCGCAGCCAGGTACTTCAGCATGTTGCGACGACGACCAACCATCAGCAGCAGACCACGACGGGAGTGGTGATCGTGCTTGTGATCCTTGAGGTGCTCAGTCAGGGTGTTGATGCGGGAGGTCAGCAGGGCAACCTGTGCCTCCGGGGAGCCGGTGTCGGTCTCGTGCAGGCCGAACTCCTTGAGGATTTCAGCCTTCTTCTCGGTGGTCAAAGCCATGGAAAAATCTCCTATATATTTCAGTCCACATAAAAGTAAGCGCGCACTACGCGCTGCCTGTAACTGCTGTGGACCGCAGTCAGCAAGCCAACGCTTAATTATAGAGGCTGGTGAGCTTCGACATCAAATCATCGACGAAGCGCGGCGCGTCCACTCCCACCGCCACCCGGGTGGTGGCCGCCTCCCCGAGGCGCTCCGGGTCACCGATGGTGCGGCCATTTTCTTCGCAGCGCAGGTTCATCTCCAGACAGGTCACCAGGGACGGGTCCGCAGCGACGGCCACCGCGAGGGGATCGTGCAGACCGCAGCCACCGAGGTGCGGGGATGTCGTGGCATAGGCACCGATGTAGTAGTCCACGATGTCGGCGAAGACGCGCCCGGCGTGGGAGGTTCGCCACTGCCGCGTGTGATCCTTGGTCAACAGCGTGCGCAGCGTGACATCGAGCCCCACCACGGTGAGGTCCTGGGCGTGGCGGAAGACGTAGTCGGTCGCCTCCGGGTCCTGCCACACGTTGGCCTCGGCATACGGGGTGACGTTGCCGGGGACGGTCAGCGCGCCGCCCATCATGACGAGGTGGGCGTTGCGCGCGAACTCCGGGTCCTTCCGCATTGCCGCAGCGCAGCTTGTCGACGGCCCCGTGGGCACAATCACCAGATCATTGCCATGCTCGCGGACTGACTGGGTGAGGAAATCCACGGCATCGCCCTGCGGGGCGCGGTGTGGGGGCGGGAGCAGGACCTCGCCCAGGCCGTTGCGGCCGTGGATGAAGGCGGATATGTCAGCAACCTGAAAGCCCTCGCGCACGGGTCCGACGAAAACGGGCACATCGTCGGCGCCGAGCAGCTCGAGCAGCGCCAGCGAGTTGCGCACGCCCAGCTCCACCGGAACGTTGCCGTACGTGCCGGTCACACCGATGAGCTCGAGGTCCGGGTGCGCTAGGGCGTAGGCCAGCGCCATGGCATCGTCGATGCCCGTATCGAGGTCGAGGATGATCTTGGTCATCTAGGACTCCTTCGCCAGAATCTCGCGGACCTTGTCCACGTCGCGGGCCATGGCGGCGAGCAGCTCCTCGACGGAATTGAATTTCTCCATGTCACGCACGTGGTCGACAAAGCGGACCGTCGCCCCATGTCCATAGAGGTCGGCGTGGCGGTCTAGGACGAAGGATTCCACGGAACGCTCCTCATCACCAAAGGTCGGATTGGTCCCCACGGAAATCGCCGCGGGGTACGCCACGCCTGCCTCCATGTCACCGTCTATTGGGGCGTCGGTGGGCTCAATGACGAACCAGCCGGCGTAGACGCCATCGGCCGGAATGGCCACAGAATCCGGGAAGTATTGATTGGCGGTGGGATAACCCAGCTCCTTGCCGCCGCGTCCGGCGCCGCGCACGACGGGTCCGGTAACGGTGAAATGGCGTCCCAGCGCCCAGTTCGCGCTGGCGATATCGCCCCGCGCCAGTGCGGCGCGGATGTTGGTGGAGCAGATGCGCTGTCCGGCGTCGTCAAGCAACGGTACAATCTCCACGCCGAACCCCAGCTGCTCCCCAAATTGGGAGAGCGCGGTGGCGGTTCCGGACGCCCCGGCCCCGAAGGTGAAGTTCTCCCCCACCACGACGTGCTCCGCGTGGAGACTGTCCACCAGGAGCGTGTCCACATACTCGCGCGGACCCAGGCCGCGCAGCTCGCGGGTGAAATCGATAACGAGCACGGCATCAATCCCCAGCTCTTCTGCCAGCTGCAGGCGGCGCTCCACGGTAATGACGGCCAGCGGGGCGCGCTCGGGCAGGAAAACGGACACCGGGTGCGGGTCGAAGGTGACCATGACGGCGCGGTGGTCATTCTCGCGCGCGTTCTGCACCGTCGCGGCGACGAGCTGCTGGTGGCCGCGGTGCAGGCCGTCGAAGACTCCGATGGTCACCGACGTCGGGCCAAGGTCCGCGGGGATGCTGTCGATTCCGTACCAAATATCCACGGGCACCATGCTATCCCACTCTGGCCAGTGCCCTAGACTGCAGGGCATGACTGATCCGCTCGCACACTCCGGCCTCGTGGTCGTGGATAAGCCCGCCGGGATGACCTCCCACGACGTCGTTGGAAAACTCCGCCGCTACTTTCATACCCGCAAGGTAGGGCACGCGGGCACGCTCGATCCCATGGCTACCGGCGTGCTCGTGGTGGGCCTGGAGCGCGGCACCAAATTCCTGGCGCACATGGTGGCCTCCACCAAGGCCTACGATGCGACGATCCGCTTGGGCTGCGCCACCCACACCGACGACGCCGAGGGCGAGCGCACGTGGGGCGAGGACGCAGCCGCGCTTGACGACGCCTCCATTGCCCGCGAAATCGCCCAGCTCACCGGGGACATTATGCAGCGCCCGGCTGCGGTATCCGCCATCAAGATCGACGGCAAGCGCGCTCACGAGCGGGTGCGCGCCGGCGAGGAGGTGGAGATTCCCGCGCGCCCGGTCACCGTGAGCCGCTTCGATGTCCACGAGATTCGCCGCACGGGCGAGTTCGTGGATCTGGACGTGTCAGTGGCGTGTTCTTCCGGCACCTACATCCGCTCCCTCGCGCGCGATCTGGGCGAGGCCCTAGGCGTCGGCGGGCACCTCACGGCACTGCGCCGCACCGAGGTAGGCCCCTTCACGCTGGACGATGCCCTCCCCCTCGCCTCCCTCGAGGACTCTCCCTCCCTGTCCCTGAGCTTGGACGAGGCGCTCGCGCGCAGCTACCCGGTGCTCAACGTCACCGCGGAGGAAGCGCAAGCCCTGGCCATGGGCAAGTGGTTGGAGCCCCGCGGGCTGAAGGGAATCCACGCCGCTGTCGATCCGGATGGGCGCTCCATCGCGCTGATCAAGGAGAAGGGCAAGCGCCTGGCCACGGTGTTCGTGGCGCGGCCGTCGACTCTCTAGCTCCGAAAGTCGAGCGCTGGCACCGCGGCCGACACGATGACGTAGCCCTCTCGGATTACCCACCGGCCGGTGATAAACGGCACCGGCGTGGGCCGGGCCAAGATGTAGGAGATGAGGGAGCCGTCTAGGCGCAGATCAATTTCCGCCTGGTCGAAGTCGAGCCAGCGGTGCGTCATGGGGAACCACGTCTTATACGTGGCCTCCTTGGCGCAAAACAGCAGCCGGTCCGGGCACGTAATACCCGCGCGCTGGAGCTTACCCAGCTGCGGCATCTCCCCCGCCCGGGCAATCATGGTGAGCACGTGCTCCGGCAGCGGCTCCGCCGGTTCGGCATCCAGCCCCATCGAGCGCACCTGGCTCACCGGTGCCGCGACCGCCGCGCGCAAGCCCTCGGTATGCGTCATCGAGCCGGTATACCCTTCCGGCCACAGGGGCATGCCGCGCTCACCGCGCAGGATAGGTTCGCTGCCGGTATAGCCCAGCTCCTTAAGGGCGCGGTGGGCGCACCAGCGGGCATCGCCGAACTCGGACTTGCGGATATCCACCGCCTGGGACACCACGGAGCGCTCTTCCGGGGCGAGGTGGTGGTAATTGACAAGATCGGTATAGGAGTCAGTGGTGCGCACATAGCAAAAGCGCGCGGACTCCGGAAACAGGCTGGGCTCAAGCATGTGCGGCCCTCCCTGTCTGCTCATCGAGGGTCAGCACCGGGTACGGCCATTGCTGGACGCCGCCGTGGGCCTGCCACTCGCGGGGGTAGCCCAGTGAGACCTCGACGTGGTCCACCCCGTCGATGTTGGCACGGTTCGGCATGTGCAGGTGTCCATAAATGACTGCCTGCGCGTTGTAGCGCCGAGGCCACGACCGCGTGTGGCGGGTCCCGCACCACAGGGCCACCTCGGGCCAGCGCATGTAGAGCGTCGGTTCCTGCACCAGCGGCCAGTGGTTGATCAGGACCGTCTCCCCCTCCACGCGGGAGAGCCGCTTGATGGAATAGGCCAGCCGGTCCCAGCACCACGCACGCACATCAACAAAAGGCGCAATTGCGAACTGGTCCGTCATGACAATCTGCTTCTGCTGCGCATTGGCCAGCGCCTGCTCCGCGGTCGTTCCGGGCGGGCGGAAGCTGTAATCGTAGAGGGTAAACAGCGGAACGATGGTCACGCCGCCAAATACCGGAAATGGATCTTCCGGGGTCACAACACCGATTTCGCGGCAGCCCGCCACGAGGCGGTCGTACTTATCACGCCCCTTGTAGCGGTCTTGGCCACGGGAAAACAGCTCGTGGTTGCCGGGCACCCAGATGACCGTGGCGTAGCGGTTCTTCAACCGCGCCAGGGTGTTAAGTACCAAGTCGATGCGTTCGGCCACGTCGCCGGCCACGATCAGCCAATCGGTGGGGTCTTCCGGGACGAGTTCGTCGATGCGGGCGGCGTTGACTCGCACCGCCGCGTGCAGGTCAGAGACGGCCCACAGCGTGGTCATGGCGCCTCCTTCTTGACTGCATGTCCTCTACTTCTACCACAGGGCTCGGCCGAAACCCGTGACCTCAGACCCTAGCCCACCGCATGGAGTAGAAGCGCCACACCACACCGAGCATGCGGATGAGGATGAAGGCGGCGATGCCACCCCATACCCCGGCCAGACCTGCGTCGAGGGCGTAGGCCAGCCACACTCCCGGCAGGAAGCCGAGGAGCACCGCTCCCAGGGTCAGGGTGCGCAGGAACGCTGCGTCGCCCGCGCCGAGCAGCACTCCGTCGAGCGCGAACAGCACGCCACCAATGACCACGAGGAAGGTCATCACCCACCACGGGCCGGCAATGACGTGGAGGACCTCCGGGCTGGTAGTGAAGATGTGCGGGATGAACTGCGAGCCGAGGGCCAGCACGGCCGCTAGCGACACGGAGAAGCACGTGGAGTACAAGGTCACCTTGGTACCCACCGTGCGGGCGTAGCGAGCAGAACCTGCTCCCAGCGCCGCTCCGGTGAGCGCCTGGGCGGCAATGGCCAGCGAGTCGAGCACGAGGGACAGGAAGTTCCACATCTGCATCATGATCTGGTGCGCTGCCAGCTGCGCCGTGCCAATGCGGGAGGCCACGGCAGCCGCCGACAGGAACGCCACCTGGAAGCTCAGCGAGCGCACGATGAGGTCCCGGCCAAGAACTAACTGGCGGCGCACGACGTCCCACTTCACTGCCCAGGACCCGGTATGTTCGCGGCGCAACTCCATGAGGAAGAAGCACGCGATGATCCCCATGCCCAGGACCGTGGCGATGGCAGATCCCGCCAGTCCCCACAAGTGCACGAAGATGGGCACCGCGATGGCGCCGGGAATCATTCCAGCCAGGGTGAAGTACAAAGGCTTGCGGGTGTTTTGCACTCCTCTCATCCAGCCGTTGCCGGCCATCTCAATGAGCGTGAGCGGGATGGCGAAGGCCGCGATGCGCAGCCACAAAGCAGTACCCCGGGCAGTGTCCGGGTTGCCGGTGAGCCACGTGGCGAAGGTTCCAGCGAAGAGCCACATGATGGTGGCCAGCAGCAGGCCGACGCCCACCGCGACCCACGTGGCTTGGACGCCTTCGGCCACGGCCTCCTCGCGCTTGCCCGCACCGTAAAGCCGCGAGGCGCGGGCCGTGGTGCCATAAGACAAGAAGGTCAGCTGAGTCGTCACCACCGAGTGCAGCGTAGCCGCCGCGCCCAAGGACGCTAGCTCGCCGGCGCCAAGGCGGCCCACCACGGCAGTGTCGAGCAGCAGGTACAGCGGCATGGCCGCGAGCACGCCAAGGGCTGGAATTGCGAGGCGAAAGACCTCACCCGCGGTGACCTTAACGGGGTGCTCTCCAACGGGTTGGTCCGCAGTCATTTAGGACAGTGCACCTACCAATTGTGCGGTAACGTCCTCCGGGGTGCCGTGGGCGGTATAGCCGGCGGCTGGGACGTGGCCGCCGCCACCGAAGGTCAGCGCCACCTCGGCGCAATTGACCTCGGAGGAACGCAGCGACACTGCCCAGACCTCGGGGGCCTGTTCCTTAAATACGACGCCGATATCCGTGCCCTTGAGCGCGCGCACGTAGTCCACGAAAGATTCGATGGCGGAATCGGCGTGCGTGCGTACTTCCTCATAAGGCACGAACAATACGGCGAGGCGGTGTTCACCGGCGTCCTCGATGGACAGCCCGGCGAGGACCCGGCCAATCATCTGGATGTCATCGGCCGAATTGGAGTCCATGAGCTCCATGGCGATCTGCTTGGTGTCGAGCCCGTACAACATGAGCCGCGCGGCGATGTCATGCATCGCGGGGCGACCCCAGCGGAAGCTGCCGGTGTCAGTGACCAGTCCGGCGTACAGGCAGTGCGCAATGACTCGGTCGATCTGCACGGACAACCTATCCAGGATATCGAGCAACACGACCGTGGTGGACTCGCAGACCGGGTCCACCACGTTGATGGAGCCGAAGCCCGGGTTAGAGGAATGATGGTCAATGCACAGCACCCGCCCTGCGGCTGCCTTGGCTTCAATGGCGTCCATGAGGGAACCCGTGCGGTCGAGCGAGCCGCAGTCCAGGGTCACGTACAAGTCGTAGCCCTGCGGCAATTCATCAACCAGTTCAATCTCATCCACGGTCGGGATGGAGAACAGATTGGAAGAAATCTCGCGGCGCTGGCCAATCACCGTGCGCGTCTGCTTACCGCGCTGGCGCAGGGCCAGGGTCAAAGCCGCGGCGGAGCCTACGGCATCGGCATCGGGCCGCAGGTGCGTAATGATGCAAATGCTACTGGCCTGGACCAGCGCATCCGCCGCTGCTTCGTAGTTCGTGCGCGACACTTAGTCCTCTTCCTTCTCCGAGGTCTTGTACGGGTTCGCCTCACCGGCCGGGGTAGCGTTTTCCTTCAGCTTCGCCAGCTCCTCGTCGCGTGCGCGAGCCCGGGCCAAAAGATCCTCCATGTGCGCGGAGGCCTCCGGAACGGTGTCCAGCTCGAAGGCCAGCGTCGGGGTAAAGCGCACCGACAACTGGTCGCCGACAATCTTGCGGAGCTGGCCTTTCGCGCGGTGCAGAGCCTCTGCAGCCTGGTCAAAGTCCGGCTCGGCGTCAATGTTCTTGCCGCGCACGGTGTAGTACACGGTGGCGTCGTGCAAGTCACCAGTGACGCGGGCATCGGTGATAGTCACCAGCTCCAAGCGGCGGTCCTTCACCTGGTGCTCGATGGCGCTGGCCACGATTGCCTGGATGCGCTTGGCCATACGCGCGGCGCGTGCGTGATCAACCATGTTGTAGCTCCTTCGTGTACTGCTCTTAACAACCACTCTAGGATACCGATCCGACACCGCCTGCCGAAACCGCCGAGAAAGTAATTCACGCTGTCGCACTCGGGCTGTCGCACTCACGCTGCCGCAAAGTAGACAAAAATGGCGAAGCCCAGCCAGGATTTCCTGGCTGGGCTTCGCCTTTATGCTTCGGCTCCGTTAAGGAGCGGAATCACGCAACTAGTCGCGCGGGACCTCGACCTCTTCGTAGGCCTGGATGATGTCGCCCACCTGGATGTCCGGGTAGGACAGCACCATACCGCACTCGTAGCCGGCGTTGATCTCGTTTGCGTCGTCCTTCTCGTGGCGCAGGGACTCGATCTTCGCATCGGACGTGATGACGTTGCCGTCGCGGACAAGGCGTACCTTGCCGTTGCGCTTGACCTTGCCCTCGGTAACCATGCAGCCGGCGATGGTACCGACGGCGGAGGACTTGAACAGCGCGCGGATCTCGGCGGCACCGGTGTCGCGTTCCTCGTAGATGGGCTTGAGCATGCCCTTGAGAGCAGCCTCCACCTCTTCGATGGCGCGGTAGATCACCGTGTAGTAGCGGATGTCCACGCCCTCAGCGTTGGCCTCCTCGGTGGCCTTACCCTCAGCGCGAACGTTGAAGGCAATAATCACGGCGTCGGAAGCCGCTGCCAGGGAGACGTTGGTCTGGGTGACCGCACCGACACCACGGTCGATGATGTTGAGCTGCACCTCGTCGTCGACCTCGATGTCCAGCAGGGCATCCTCCAGGGCCTCCACCGAACCGGCGTTGTCGCCCTTGAGAATGAGGTTGAGCGTGGAGGTCTCCTTGAGCACCGCATCCAGGTCCTCGAGGGAGACGCGCTTGCGTGCCTTGGCCTGCATCGCGGAACGCTTGCGGGCGTCGCGCTGCGCAGCAATCTGGCGCGCCACACGGTCGTCCTCGACTACCAGGAGGTTGTCGCCGGCGCCCGGGACGCCGTTGAGGCCCTGGACCTGAACCGGACGGGACGGACCGGCCTCTTCCACGTCGTTGCCGAATTCGTCGAGCATGCGGCGCACACGACCGTGGGCGTCGCCGACGACGATGGAGTCACCGACGCGCAGCGTACCGCGCTGAATGATGACGGTCGCCACCGGACCGCGGCCGCGGTCGAGGTGCGCCTCAATGGCAGCACCCTGCGCGTCCATGTCCGGGTTGGCGGTGAGCTCCAGAGCAGCGTCGGCAGTCAGAATGACAGCCTCCAGCAGCTCGTCGATGTTCTGGTTGTTCTTCGCAGAAATGTCCACGAACATCGTATCGCCGCCGTACTCCTCCGGCACCAGGCCGTACTCGGTGAGCTGGCCACGGATCTTGTCCGGCTGTGCTTCCGGCTTATCAATCTTGTTGACAGCCACGACCACTGGGATGTCCGCCGCCTTGGCGTGGTTGATAGCCTCCACGGTCTGCGGCATCACGCCGTCGTCAGCAGCGACAACAAGGATGGCCAAGTCAGTGGACTTGGCACCGCGGGCACGCATGGCGGTAAACGCCTCGTGACCCGGGGTATCCAGGAACGTGATGGTGCGGTCGCCTTCCTCCAGATCCACCGTGGTCTGGTAGGCGCCGATGCCCTGGGTGATGCCACCGGCCTCACCCTCGCGCTCGTTGGTCTTACGGATGGTATCGAGCAAGCGGGTCTTACCGTGGTCGACGTGGCCCATGACGGTCACGACCGGCGGGCGCTTCTCCAGGGCTTCCTCGCCGCCCTCGTCCTCGCCGAACTGCAGGTCAAAGGACTCGAGCAGCTCACGGTCCTCATCCTCCGGGGAGACGACCTGAACCTCGTAGTTAATCTCGGAGCCCAGCAGCTGCAGGGTGTCCTCGGAGACGGAGGCCGTGGCGGTCACCATCTCACCAAGGTTGAACAGTGCCTGGACCAGCGCTGCCGGATCTGCACCGATCTTCTCAGCGAAGTCAGCCAGCGAAGCACCGCGACGCAGGCGTACGACCTTGCCGCCGCCGTCAGGCAGACGTACGCCGCCTACCTCGTGCTTCTGCTGCTCCTCAAACTCATGGCGCTTCTGACGCTTCGACTTCTTGCCGCGACGCGGTGCGCCACCGGGACGGCCGAACGCACCAGCGGTGCCGCCGCGACGTCCGCCGCGACCACCACGGAAGCCACCGGGACCGCCACCCGGGCCACGCTGACCCGGGCCGCCACGTCCGCCGCGGCCGCGGCCACCGCCGCCATTGCCACCGGAGGACTTGGCCGGCATGCTGGCCGGGTTCGGGTGAGACGGCATCATTGCCGGCGACGGACGACGGCCGCCACCCTTGTTGCCTTCACCCTGCGGGCGCTGGCCACCACGGTTGCCATTGCGCTGGCCGCCCTTGGTGCCGCCCGGACGCGGTCCGGGGCTCGGACGATCGCTGGAGCCGCCCGTGGAGAACGGGTTATTAGCCACGCGGCGGGAGCCGCCCGGCTTCGGCATGGAACGCGGGGTCGGGCCGCTCTTCTTCTGCTGAGCGCCCGGTTTCGGAGCACCGCCCGGCTTGGGGCCAGCACCCGGCTTCGGAGTACCGCCTGGCTTCGGGGCCGCACCCGGTTTGGGAGCGTTGCCCTGCTTCGCTGCGGCACCCGGCTTCGGGGCGTTGGAGGGCTTCGGGGCCCCCGGCTTCGGGGCCGCGGCGTTACCCGGCTTCGGGCCCGGCTTAGCGGGCTTCTTCTCTGCGGTCTTCTTGTCAGAAGGCTTCTTGTCCGCAGGCTTGGTCGCGCCTTCGTTGCCGCCCTTGGCCTCGTAGTGCGCGCGCATCTTCTTCACCACCGGGGGTTCGATGGTGGAGGATGCCGTCTTGACGAACTCGCCCTGCTCCTTCAGCGTGGCGAGTAGTTCCTTGCTGGTTACGCCGAGCTGCTTTGCCAACTCGTGTACACGTAGCTTTCCGGGCACTTGTCTCCTCTTCAATCTTCCTAGGAGCCAAGTCCGCGGAAGCGGCCTGACCCCTAGTTAATGGCTATGGACTGTCATCGCTGATGCTGCTTCATGGTTGTGCGCTCATCAGTGTTCGGTCTTCCTTTTTAACTCTGGCTCGCACGGGCGTGAGCCCGCCGATAGCACCTGCTGCTGAGCAGCCAGGTACTCACGTACGTGACCTGTGTCCACGTCGGTGGACAATCGGAGCGCTCGCCGAAAGGCCTTGGTGCGCTCCGCCAGCTCTACTGCCTCCAGGTCCGGGCGAATCCACGCTCCCCTGCCGGGGAGGCGGCGGCCTGGATCTGGAACGACACGGCGGCCGGTGGGGTCGTTCCTATCGGCTACAACCCGCAAAAGCTCCGTGTCGGGATACCTGCGACGCGTCGCGATGCAGGTGCGGAGGCGGTGTCCCCGAGAGTGTCCCTGAGACATCCAACTCCTTCACGCATCGCGATTCGTACCACGCCACAGCATTCCTGCATGTGGGCCGTTGGCTATTCTACGCGAAAAGAAGCTAAACCTTTAATCTGGGATCTAGCTTCTACTCGGCTCGCCCTAGTCGCGTGCGGCGTCGGAGTGGATGTCGATCTTCCATCCGGTCAAGCGGGCAGCCAGGCGGGCGTTCTGGCCTTCCTTGCCGATTGCCAGCGAGAGCTGGTAGTCCGGCACGGTGACCTGCGCCACCTGCGCTTCGGCGTCGAGAATCTCCACGCGCACGACCTTGGACGGCGCCAGGGCGTTGCCCACGTAGACACTGGGGTCCTCATTGAAGTCGATGATGTCGATCTTCTCGCCGCCCAGCTCGCGCATGATGTTGCTGACGCGAGCGCCCTTCGGGCCGATGCAGGCGCCCTTAGCGTTGAGCCCCTTGGCATGCCCCACGACGGCAACCTTGGAGCGGTGACCCGCCTCGCGGGCGATGGCGATGAGCTCCACGGTGCCGTCGGCCACCTCTGGGATTTCCAGCTCGAAGAGGCCGCGCACCAGCTCCGGGTGCGTGCGGGACAGGGTGATCTGCACCTTCGCGCCGTTGCGGTTAACACCCACCACGTAGGCCTTGATGCGGTCACCGTGCTCCAGCTTCTCCCCTGGGAGCTGCTCGGCCGGCAGCAGGATGGCGTCCTGCGAATCGTGCTCGGTGCCCAGCTGCACCACCACGACGCCGCGCTTGTTGGCGTGGATATCGCGCTGCACCACGCCCGAGACCACCGTGCCGGTCAGCTCGGAGTAGGAATCGTAGGTGCGCTCCGCCTCGTTTTCGCGCAGCTTGCGCAGGATGGCATCTGTCTCTTATACACATTCCGAGCCCACGAGACTAAGGCGAATCTCGTATGCCGTCTTCTGCTTGAAAAAAA
>OJLL01000050.1_pt1 | contig 39785 bp, 36 predicted proteins | sample 1596941 | NCBI WGS metagenome assembly OJLL01 (sample SAMEA3904689, study PRJEB24821) | metagenome | biome: Builtin; feature: hospital; material: surface | place: USA | collected 2013-08-13 | reverse complement strand
GCGGGTAGCGCTGTCGCGGGGCAGGCTGCTGCTGTGGCGAGTGTTGCGCCATGTATGCGTCGACGTCGAAGCGCGTTTCCTCCGGCCGGGAGGGGCTGCGCCGTGCCGTGCCGGACGGGCGGGCCTGCGCGGTACCGGGGGACGCGGGGCGGCGGCGCACGGGCCGGCCGTAGCGGTCGCGCAAGGGCTGACCGTCCGCGCCCAGGACGTAATCCTTGGGATCGAACGACTCGGCCGAGCCCGCGCGACGGGAATCGCCGTGGGCTCCGCCGGCGCGTCGCGTCTCGCGCTCTGGATCGCGTCCTTGATAAGTCATGGGGAACACTGTACCGCGAAATCACTTGCGTCCCAGCTTTCACAAGGAGCGGGCGTGCCACACCGCGGCCCGGCCACGGGCTAGGCGCCATCGATGGCGGCGTAGCCGACGAAAGCGATGGCGTCGATAAGAAAGTGCGCGATAACCAGCGGCCACACCTTCCCGGTCCGGTGGAAGTACCAGCCATAGAGCAGGCCCATGAGGATGTTGCCGAACCCCGCCGACACCCCCTGGTACAGGTGGTAGGAACCGCGCAGGAGGCAGGAGGCCGCGAGTACCGCGGGCAGCCCCCACCCGGTCTGCTTGAGCCGGGTGCTAAACCAATAGACCACCACGAGCTCTTCCGCCCAGGCGTTGGCAAAGGACTTAAGCAGGAGGACCGGCACCTCAATCCACGTGTCGAAGGCGGCCGGGATCACCTCCTTGGTCCAGCCGAAGTGCAGGGCGGTGTAGTACAGCGCTAGGCCCGGCAGCCCGATGATCGCGGCGAGTGCCGCGCCGTGGAGGCCATCGCGCCAGCGCGCCCGCGGGGGCAGCGAGGTCAGGTAGAGCACGAGCGCGCCCCAGGCGAACAGCACCGCGGCGCTGCACAGCTGAAAGGCTAGGTCGAGCAGAGTCGTCGCGGACTGTGAGGCATTGAGCGTGACGGACTGCTCGTTGAGCGGGGCGGGGTTGAGGAGGGAATCGACCAGCCGCAGCAGCGCGCGCACGCCCGACATGCCGAAGGTGATGGTGAGGACAATGAGGATTTCCGCGCGCAGGCGGGAGCGTGATGCGGTCATGGGTGCAACACCTGCGCGAGCCCGAGGAGGGCGGACTCCTCCAGCGTGACGGAGCCTAAGTGGACGCCCACCGGCGGGTGGTGGGGCACCGGCCACGGCACCGAGATCGCCGGCAACTGCGCCACGTTGAAGAGCGAACCCCACGGCGACCAGCGGGTCTGTTCGTCAAAGTTCTCCTGGTGTGCCAGCGCCACAAAGTGCCCGCGCCTGGGCGGATCGAAGGCCAGCATGGGCGTGAGGATGGCGTCCACCTGCCAGAACTCAGCCAGCAGCGCCGGTAGGGCGGCGGCGTGGGCCCGCGCAGCAGCTAGCTGGGCATCGCTCACGCGGCGGCCCCGGGCGCGAATCCACTCCGTGTAGCCGGCGGCGGACTCGAGCCCCGCCAGCCGGCGGGTAAAGATGTGCTGAAAGGCCTCGAAAGTTTGAGTCGCCTGCGGATAGGGTGATAGCGCGACGGTCTCGAAGCCAGCGCCCTCCAGCCGCGCAGTGGCCTCGCGCACGGCGTTGAGCAGGTGCGGCGCTACGGTGACCTCAGCAAACAGCGGCTCGGTGAGCACGCCCACCCGGGCGCGCGAGGTGCGGGGAGTAAGGCCGTGCAGCGTGGCGGCATCTGCCACGGAGCGGGTGATAAACCCGGGCACGGAGAGGTCCTCGCCGGCGGGCTTGAAGCCCACGACACCGCAGGCAGCCGCCGGAACGCGGATGGAGCCGCCGCCGTCGGAGGCGTGCGCCGCGCGCAGCAGCCCGCGGGCCACCTGCACGGCCGCACCGCCCGAGGAACCACCCGGCGTGTGCCCCGGGTAGAGCGGATTATCCGGGTGGGGCAGACCCACCGGCTCCGTATCGACGCGCAAGCCCAGCTCTGGCGCGGAGGATTTGCCGATGATGACCGCGCCGGCGTCGATAAGCTCCTGCACGAACGGATCCGTCTCCGCGGCCACATACGTGCGCTCGGCGTGGCCGTGAGTGGTGGGCATACCGGCGACGTCATTGAGATCCTTGGCGGAGAGAACCCACCCGCTCAGGCGGCCGTGGCGCTGCGGGCGGCGCTCCAGATCGAGGTAGGTAAAACCGTGCTCCTCAGGTCCCAAGCCCGCGAGATCCTCGCGCAGCTGCTCCACGCTGAACTCTTTAGCGTCCATGCCGGCCCAGTCTAGTGGGCTAAGGTTGCCTGCATGAGCACCACCATCGCATTCCTTGGCCCCGCCGGAACGTTCACGGAGGCGGCGATGCAGTGCTTTGCCGCAGAACTAGGGGAGACCACGCCCCTGCCCGTCGGCTCGCCGAAGGAGGCGCTGGCTGCGGTGCGCTCCGGGGAGGCCGACTATGCCTGCGTGGCCATCGAGAACTCAGTTGATGGGCCGGTCACGGCCACCTTCGACGCGCTGGCCGCAGGCTCCCCCGTCCAGATCTACCGCGAGGTGGACCTGCCGGTGTCCTTTTCTATCCTGACCAACGGGACCCCGGCCGGGGACATTAAGACTTTTTCCACCCACCCGGTGGCGTACCAGCAGGTCCGCGGCTGGCTGGAGGAGAACCTCCCCGGGGTGGAGTGCGTCCCGGCGGCGTCGAATGGCGCGGCGGCCCAGGCCGTGGCCCGCGGCGAGGTGGATGCGGCGGCGGCCCCGGCCCGCGCCGGGGAGGTCTTTAAACTGCGGGCGTTGGCGGAGAATGTCGCCGACGTGGACGGCGCCACCACCCGCTTCGTGCTCGTCGGCCCGTCCGGACAACCCACCGCGCGCACCGGCCACGACCGCACCTCCGTCATCTTCACCCTGCTCAACGAGCCGGGCTCGCTCGTGGGCGCCCTGCAGGAATTCGCGCACCGCGGGGTGGACCTCACCCGCATTGAATCCCGGCCGCTGCGCACCGCCTTTGGCAACTACCGCTTCCACGCGGATCTCATCGGGCACATCGACGACCAGCCCGTGGCCGAGGCACTGCGGGCGCTGTGGCTGCGCGCGGAGGAGGTCGTCTTCGTCGGCTCCTGGCCTTCCGCGGTGGCCACGCCCGGTACCGAGCTGGATCTGTCCCGCCTGCAGCAGGCCGACGAATGGGTAGCGCGGGCGCGCAGCGGCCAATAGTCTGGGCAGCATGACCGGAAGAATCATCCTGCTGCGCCACGGCCAGACCTACTCCAACATTGACCGCATCATGGACACCCGCCCGCCGGGAGCCGAGCTCACCGAGCGCGGCCGCGGGCAAGCGGAAGACGTCGGCCGCGAGCTGGCGGAGTTTAGCGCGGGCCGCCGCGTGCGCTTCGTGTGCTCCATTGCCCTGCGCGCCCAGCAGACGGCGATGCTGGCCTCCCGGGCCTACGCTGAGTCCGCAGATGAGCGCGACGTGCCCGTGGAGGTCCGCGTGGGCCTGCACGAGGTCTTCGCCGGTGAGCACGAGATGAGCGGCAGTGAGGACACCCACCGCGAGTACATGGTGGCGCTGCGCGGCTGGGTCGACGGCGACCCGGAGGCCCGCATGCCCGGCGGCGAGAGCTACGCGGACGTGCTGGAGCGCTACCAGCCGGTGCTGGAGGATATCGCGGCGGAGCTAGGGGAGGACGAGGATGTCGTCGTCGTCAGCCACGGTGCGGCCATCCGCGTGGTCACCACCCACGCGTGCGGCGTGGACCCGGACTTTGCCTACTCCGGCTACATGCCCAACTGCCGCTTTACCGTAATGGAGCCTCAGGGCAAGCCCTTTGGCCAGTGGACGCTCAAGCGCTGGGCCGATACCGACGTCTAATCCGTGATGGTCACGGTAGGTGCCTCGGGGCACCTACCCCCAGCCCAGCTCGTGGAGGCGGTCCTCCTCGAAGCCAAAGTAGTGGCCCACCTCGTGGAAGACCGTCACCATAACCTCGTGAGCCAGCTGTTCTTCCGAGTTGCTGATGGACTGCAGCGGCCGGCGGTAGATGGAGATGGTATCCGGCAGGAAGCCCGTGTGCGTGGCGGTGCGGTGGGTGAGCATGACTCCCTCGTAGAGCCCCAGCAGGTTGGGGTTGTCCGGGTGTTCCTCCTCCACCAGGATGACGACGTTGCGCATGCGCTGGACAAACTTGTCCGGGATCTTATCCAGGGCTTCGCCCACCAGCTCCTCGAAGCGCTCTTCGCTGACCTCGTACATGGTGCTACTGCGCGGGCGCGTCGGCCGTCGGGGCGGCGGAGGGGTTAGCGTCCGCCGGCTGGGAGTTCGGGTCCCGCAGTGGGTTGCGCTTGGGCTGTTCGGTCGGCGGGGCGCCGTCGATAGTCATGCCGTCGCGGCCGTCCTTGGCGGAGCCGGTGAGGGTGGAGAAGGAGCCTGCGTTGTCGTGTATCAGGGAGCAGTTCACGGAGCGCGAGCCGGCGTCCCAGGACTCGCGGGACATCGAGCCCCAGAAGGGCTTGAGCGTGGACTGGTACAGGTTTTCCTCCCCGCCTAGGTAGTCCATGGAATTCTGGGTGCAGGTGTCCTGGATGAAGGTATCCACGTCCGCGTCGGCGGGGTAGCCGCCGGGGAACTTCTGTGCCACGTTGATGATAGAGACGGTCTCCAGCTGGTGTGGCTCGGCACACGGCACGGTGGTCAGCACGTTCTGGTCATCCACCCGGCGGCACTCGCCCGGCTGGGCCACCACGGCTTGGTCCACCTCGGAGACCTTGCCCGTGGACTCTTGCGGAACGCCGGCGGCATCCGTGGTCTGCAGGCCGCACAGCAGGGTGCGGTCGCCCTGCTCCCAGGCCTCTGCCGGCGGAAGGATGGAGGCGATGTCGTAGCGGCCGTTGGGGTCCCACTTGCCCTCGAGGTAGCCCACGGTGGTGGACTCACACAGCTCGTCGCGCAGGGCGTTTTGGCGGGTGACGTCTGGGCGCTTGGCGTTGGGGCCGAACTCGCTGGTGGGGTAGGCGCTCAAGTCCTCGCGGGTAGAGACCTCGAAGCGGTGGGGCTCACCGCAACTGACCTGCTCGAAGCCGGAGGCGGAGCCGTCAGCGGCCAGGGACCACGTCATGCAGGCGCCTGCCGACGCCGAGGTGAAGGACGCCGGCTTAGCCTGCGCCGCGGACGGATCCGCCGAGTCGCTGTCCGGTGCGGCCGAGGCAGACTCGCTGCTGGCGGCGGAGGTGCCGCCGCCGGAAGTGTCGTTGACCAGCCCGTAGGCAGCCAGGAAGGCAGCGGCGGCCAGGGTGGCGACGAGGACGATGCGAACCGCGGAGGCGGAACGCCACGCAGAAGAAGTGCTCATAGGATCCCCTATAGTACCCGTCGCTGCTGTCAGGCTCCCTGCTGCCTGCTTGTACTCCTTATTTCTCCGCGGAGCGAGTCACCTGGGTGGTCAGGTGGTAGCGGTCGGTGCGGTACACCGAGGAGCACCACTCCACCGGCCGGTCCCCGGAGCGCGCGAAGCGGGTGATGTGGAGCAAGGGGGTGCCCGCTGAGACGTCGAGAAGCGCGGCAATCTCCTCATCCGCACCAATCGCCGTCACCGTCTGCTCGGCGTCGGTGATGGGCACCTGGAACGTCTCATCCAAAATGGCGTAGACGGAGTTATAGATGTCATTTTCCAGCAAGGTCGGCGCGAAGGAGGAGTTGTACCAGGCGTCATCGATGGCATAGGGCTCGCCATCGCCCAGACGCAGGCGGCGCAGGTGCGTGTGGGCGACGGTGGCTTCCGTGTCGAAGAACGCGCACACCTCCTCCGAGGCGTTCGCGCGCTCACCGAGCAGGATGCGGGAAGAGGCCGCTACCTGTTGGTTGCCCATCTCGTCGGAAAAAGACGCCAGGTGAAGATGGCTGACCAGCGGGTTGGGGGCCACGAAGGTGCCCTTGCCGCGCACGCGGCGCAATCTTCCCTCGGTCACGAGGTCACCGATGGCGCGGCGGACCGTGATGCGGGAGACGCCGTAGGTCTCCTCCAGGATGCGCTCGCCCGGAAGGATGTCGCCGGGCCGGAGCGTGGTCCGGCAGAGTTCTGACAGGATGTCCCGGAGCTGCGCGTGCTTGGGCACGGGGCCGTCGGTGATGATGTGAGGCGCCATGCGTCCATGATAAGTCGCTGGTTATTACCAGCGCAATGGGAGGGCGTGCGCTAGACTGTCCGCGTGATTGATCTCAAGTTTCTTCGCGAAAACCCCGATGTAGTCCGCGCCTCCCAGATCACCCGTGGGGAGGATCCGTCCCTGGTGGATCAGCTGCTCGCCGCCGATGAGCAGCGCCGTGCGGCGATTGTGAAGGCGGACCAGCTGCGCTCGGAGCAGAAGGCCTTTGGCAAGAAGATTGGTCAGGCCGCTCCGGAGGACCGCCCGGCGCTGCTGGAGGGCTCCAACGAGCTGAAGGAAAAGGTCAAGGCAGCCGGCGAGGAAGCGGCTGCCGCCGAGGCCAAGGTCGAAGAGCTGCAGTACCAGATCTCCAACGTGGTCGAAGGTGCGCCGGCCGGCGGCGAGGATGACTTCGTGGTGATCGAGGAGGTCGGTGAGAAGCCGGAGTTCGACTTCGAGCCGAAGGACCACCTGGAGTTGGGTGAGACGCTGGGGCTTATCGACGTCAAGAGGGGCGCCAAGGTCGGCGGCGCCCGCTTCTACTACCTCACTGGTGACGGCGCCTTCCTTCAGCTAGGCATGCTCATGCTCGCCGCGCAGAAGGCCCGCGAGGCCGGCTTTACGCTCATGGTGCCGCCGGTCCTGGTGCGCCCGGACGTCATGCAGGGCACGGGCTTCTTGGGCCAGCACTCGGACGAGATCTACTACCTGCCGGCCGATGACCTCTACCTGGTTGGCACCTCCGAGGTGGCCCTGGCGGGCTACCACAAGGACGAGATCATTGACCTGTCCAACGGCCCGGTCCAGTACGCCGGCTGGTCCTCCTGCTTCCGCCGCGAGGCCGGCTCCCACGGCAAGGACACCCGCGGCATCCTGCGCGTGCACCAGTTCGACAAACTGGAGATGTTCGTCTACTGCAAGCCCGAAGAGGCCGAGGAGATGCACCAGAAGCTGCTGGGCATGGAGAAGGACATGCTGTCCGCGATGGAGCTGCCCTACCGTACCATCGATATCGCCGGCGGCGACTTGGGCTCCTCCGCCGCCCGCAAGTTCGACAACGAGGCCTGGGTTCCCACCCAGGGCACCTACCGCGAGCTGACCTCGACCTCCAACTGCACCACCTTCCAGGCCCGCCGCCTGTCCACCCGCTACCGCGATGAGAACGGCAAGACCCAGTACGCCGCAACGTTGAACGGCACGCTGGCCACCACGCGCTGGCTGGTGGCCATCCTGGAAAACCACCAGCAGTCGGACGGCTCCGTGGTGGTCCCGGAGGCGCTGCGTCCGTTCGTGGGCAAGGATGTGCTTTACCCCGTAAACTCCCAGTAGTATTTTCCGGTACTTATACTTAAGTGCCTTTTCCCTCGCCCCCCTGAGTTCTGGAGCATCATGAGCGTTGTGACCGACTTCATCTACCGGCAGATTACGCATGTGGGTCGCGGTGTGACCCTGGCGCAGGGGCTGAAGATGCGCCTGTCCGGCCTAGAGAACATCCCGGACAAGGGCGGCGCGGTGATCGTGAGCAATCACACCGGGTACATGGACTTCCTTTTTGGCGCGTTCTTGGCGTACCGCAAGCGCCGGCTGGTGCGCTACCTGGCTAAGGCCTCGATTTTTAAGACCCCCGTGGCGGGTCAGCTCTTCCAGGTCATGGGCCACGTGCCGGTGGACCGCATTGACGGCGGGGCCTCCATTGTGAAGGGCATCGAGCTGGCCAAGGACGGCGAGCTCGTGGGAGTGTTTGCGGAAGGTACGATCTCCCGCAGTTTTGAGATTCGCTCCATGCGCAACGGCGCGGCGCGCATCGCCCATGGCGCGGGCGTGCCGATCATCCCGCAGGTCATCTTCGGCTCCCAGCGCCTGTGGACCAAGGGGCAGAAGAAGCACCTGGGGCGCACGCACACCCCGATCCTCATTACGGCGCTGGAGCCGTACTACACCACCGGGGATTTCGACGCGGATATCGCGGAGGTGCGCCGCCGCATGCAGGAGGCCCTGGAGGGCCTGTGGGCGCAGTACGAGGCGGAGTTCGGCCCCATGCCCGCGGGCGAGACGTGGGTGCCGGCCCGCAAGGGCGGCGGGGCGCCGACGCTGGAGGAGGCTGAGGCCAAGGACTTCGCGGTGGAAACGGAGCGCTACCGCGTGCGCCGCCTGCGCGATGACCTCACCAGCCTCAAGGACCGTGTCTCCGAGGCCACGATTGAGCTGGTGCGGGACCGGATGACGCTTATGAAGGCGCCGGGCGCGGCTGCGGCACCGGAGGGCGCGGAAGAGCCAGACAGTGCGGTTGCTGCCGCGAATACGGACGACGCCGCGGCCAAGTCCAAGGACCTCCCCCGCACCGCCCCGGAAACCTTGGAGTGGATCAAGGACAACCTCAACTCCGTGGTGGAGGAGGCCACGCGCGGTCTGGACGAGGGCCGCGACAAGGTCACGGAGGTCATGGCGCAGCTCAAGGCCGACGTGGCGGAGGCCCAGGCGTCCATGACCGCGAGTGGCAAGGAGATCTTCGCCGGCTCCGTGGTGGAGCAGGGCCTATTGTCTGCCGCCACGCAGTCGCGGCTCATCGTCTCGCGCCTGCCGCACCGCGTGAAGGCGGAGTACTCCGAGGTGCCCCGCGTCCTGGTGGCGGACCAGAGTGCGCTGAGCATGGAGGACGGCGCCCTGTCGAAGCGCCTGCGCGAGGCCCTGGCCGGGGTGTACCCGCAGGCGGAGGCGTTGGTGATTATCTCGCAGCAGGGCACCGTGCTGGACGACGCCGCGTTTGAGGACGTCCCCCAGTCCCGCTGGCGCATCGCGTGCAGTGAGGGTGCTGACGGCGTGCAGCTTAACGACGCCCCCGGGGGCATCGTCGCCACCGCCTCCTCCCCCGCGGAGGGGCTGGCCGCGGTGGTCAAGGAGATGGGGGCCGAGCCCAAGGACCTGCTCTTCTTTGCCAACGAGCCCGGGGATGACACCTTTGTCGAGGGCGGCGAGGGCGTCGCCGTGCGCATGGTGGCCTTAGAGACCGCTCCCATCGAGGTGGTCAAGGCGGCGCAGGCGGTGACGTACTCGGCCGAGCGTTTCGGCGTGGCCGAGGTGCTCGAGGCCATGGCGCGCCTGCAGCAAAAGAAGTAGCGGGCTTCACCGCACTCCCACGTAGCGGTACGTGGGAATTTCCATAAGCACCCCTTGGTGGGGGTGCTTTTTCTTTTGTGTTCCCTAGGGAAACGTCTGAAAATGCCTGCTTACGGGGATGGAGGTTACGTGTGAGTAAGTGTGTTCCGGCATCGTGTCAGTGACCTATACCATTGGCTTTGGGAGAAAACTTCTTCTTCACCCCCGCGTGAGAACCACGGCTTTGAGGGTGAGCAACAGATGCTCTGAACTGCGCTTTAGTCAACTGGACAGGACTTTCTGGCGCCGCGCAGGGGCGAGCAGCGAGAGAGGAGACTCGGTCAGCCATGACCACGACGAGCAACCACAGTTTCAACCCCGACTACTTTGAGAAGACCTGGAACGACTACTCCACTGAGGACTATGACGTAGTGATCATCGGCGGGGGTTCCGTCGGTGCCGGCGCTGCCGTCGACGCCGCTACCCGCGGTCTGAAGACCGCCGTGCTCGAGGCCCGCGACTTCGCCGCCGGTACCTCGTCCCGCTCCTCCAAGATGTTCCACGGCGGCCTGCGCTACCTGGCCATGTTTGACTTCCGCCTGGTGGCGGAGTCCCTCAAGGAGCGCGAGCTCAACATGTCCACCCTGGCCCCGCACCTGGTCAAGCCGCTGAAGTTCATCTTCCCGCTGACCCACCGCGGCTGGGAGCGCGTCATGATGTTCGGCGGCTTCACTCTGTATGACCTCATGGGCGGCGCCAAGAGTGTCCCGATGCAGAAGCACCTCACCCGCAAGGGCGTGCTCAAGGTGACCCCGGGCCTGAAGGAAGACGCAGTCGTCGGTGGCGTGCGCTACTACGACACGCTGGTCGACGACGCCCGCCACACCATGACTGTCCTGCGCACCGCCGCCGAGTACGGCGCCAGCGTGCGCACCGGCACCGAGGTCACCGGCTTTGAGAAGGACGCGCGCGGCCGCATCACCGCCGCCCACGTGCGTGACCTCGAGACCGGCCGCGAGACCACCGTCCGCGGCAAGGTCTTCATCAACGCCACCGGCGTGTGGAACGACAAGATTCAGGAGATGGCTGGCGCCGAGGGTAAGTTCACCGTCCACGCCTCCAAGGGTGTGCACATCGTCGTGCCGAAGGACGCCCTCGATGCCGAGGCCGCCCTGTGCTTCGTCACCGAGAAGTCCGTGCTGTTTGTCATCCCGTGGGGCGAGTACTGGATCATCGGCACCACCGATACCGACTGGGAGAAGGGCCTGTCCCTGCCGGATCCGGCCCCGACCAAGGCGGATATTGACTACATCCTGGACCAGGTCAACCAGCGCGTGCGCAACAAGATCACCCGCGAGGACATCGTTGGTGTCTACTCCGGCCTGCGCCCGCTGCTGTCCGGTAAATCCGACTCCACCACCAACCTCTCCCGCAACCACGCCGTGGCGCGCGTAGCCCCGGGCATGGTTTCCGTGGCCGGTGGCAAGTACACCACCTACCGCGTCATTGGTAAGGACGCGGTGGACCTGGCCGCTAAGGAGCTGGGCACCAAGGTGGCGGAGTCCATCACCGAGAAGACCCCGATCCTCGGCGCCGACGGCTACCACGCCCTGGCCAACCAGGTCCCGGCGCTGGCCCGCCGCTACAACCTCTCCGAGACCTACATCGAGCACCTGCTCGGCCGCTACGGCTCGCTTATCCACGAAGTCCTGGCCCCCGCCGCCGAGGACGCCTCCCTGCTCGAGCCGGTGCCGGGCGCGGAGAGCTACCTGTGGGCCGAGGTGCGCTACGCCGTCACCCACGAGGGCGCTCTGCACATCGACGACATCGTGAGCCGCCGTCTGCGCGTGGCCATCGAGTTCGCCGACCGTGGCGTTGCCGCTGCTCAGCCTATTGCTGAGTTCGTCGCGCCGCTGCTGGGCTGGGACCAGAGCGACATCGAGCGCGAGGTTTCCCAATTCAAGCAGCACACCGAGGCGGAGCTTGCGGCCGAGGCTGCGCTTACTGACCGCGAGGCGAACGACATTCTGGAGCGTGCGGGCAGCGCACGCGCCACCCAGGCAGACGCCTAAGAGATTGAGGGCCCAGCGGGAGCAGCGACCTCTCGCTGGGCCCTTGGCCTAGGCAAATAAGAAAGGACAACACAATGACCGGAATGGATGCATTCCTGTGGGAGTTCATCGGCACTGCGCTGCTGCTCCTGCTCGGCAACGGCGTATGCGCCGTAGTTAACCTGCGCACCTCGGGTGCGCGCGGCGCAGACTGGATCGTCATCGCGCTTGGCTGGGGCATGGCGGTCTTCGTCGGCGCCAGCGTGGCTGATCCCTCCGGCGGCCACCTCAACCCAGCCGTGACCCTCATGCTCGCGGTGAACGGTTCCCTCGAGTGGAGCCTCGTGCCCTACTACGCCCTGGGCCAGATCCTGGGCGCGATGGTCGGTGCATTCCTTGCCTGGGCCGCATTCAAGCAGCTTTTCGACGCCAACAATGTCGACGACGCCGGCAACACCACCGGTGCGAACGCCACGACCGGCGGCATCTTCTTTACCAACCCAGCGCACCCGAACAATGGCTGGAACGCGGTCACCGAGTTCATCGCTACCTGCGTGCTCCTCATGTTCATCGCCTTCGGTCCCACCGGCGGCGAGCTGGGCCCGCTGAGCTACTTCGGTGTCGCCTTCGTCGTCGTCGCCGTGGGCCTCTCGCTGGGTACCCCCACTGGCTACGCCATCAACCCGGTCCGTGACTTGGGCCCGCGCCTGATGTACGCCTTCGTCCTGCCCATCAAGGACAAGGGCACCGCCAACTGGAGCTACGCCTGGGTCCCGGTCGTCGCGCCCCTGCTGGCAGCAGTGGCAGTTGGCCTGTTGTCCATGGCTCTGTAAAACAATCCCGACAAGGAGAAAACAATGTCAACCAAGAGCTACGTTGCAGCGATTGACCAGGGAACCACCTCCACCCGCTGCATCATCTTCGACCACGACGGCGCGCAGGTAGCCGTCGGCCAGTTCGAGCACGAGCAGATCTTCCCGGAGAAGGGCTGGGTCGAGCACGACCCGGAAGAGATCTGGAGCAACACCCGCCGCGCCGTCGGTGAGGCCCTGGCGAACGCCGATGTCAACATCGAGGAGATCGCCGCCCTCGGTATTACCAACCAGCGTGAGACCACCGTGGTGTGGGATAAGAAGACCGGCAAGCCGGTGTACAACGCCATCGTCTGGCAGGACACCCGCACCACCGAGATCTGCAAGGAGCTCGCTGGCGACGAGGGCGCGGACAAGTGGCGCCGCCGCACCGGCCTCATCATCAACTCTTACCCGGCTGGCCCGAAGGTGAAGTGGATCCTCGATAACGTCGAGGGCGCACGCGAGCGCGCCGAGGCCGGCGAACTCCTCTTCGGCACCATCGACACGTGGCTGTTGTGGAACCTCACCGGCGGCGCCGAGGGCGACCACGGTAAGGAAGCACTGCACGCCACCGACGTCACCAACGCCTCCCGTACGCTGCTCATGGATATTGAGAAGCTGGAGTGGGACGAGGAGCTGTGCCAGGAGATGGGCATCCCCACCTCCATGCTGCCGGAGATCCGTCCCTCCCTCGGTGACTTCCGCACCGTGCGTGAGCGCGGTTCCCTGTCCGGCGTGCCGATTCGCGCCATCTTGGGTGACCAGCAGGCAGCTATGTTCGGCCAGGGCTGCTTCCGCCCGGGCTCTGCCAAGAACACCTACGGCACCGGCCTGTTCCTCCTGCTCAACACCGGTACCACCCCGAAGTTCTCCGAGAACGGCCTGCTGACCACCGTGTGCTTCCAGCGCGAGGGCGAGCGCCCCGTCTACGCACTCGAGGGCTCTGTGTCCATGGGTGGCTCCCTGGTGCAGTGGCTGCGCGACAACCTGCAGCTCATTCCGAACGCTGCGTCCATCGAAAACCTCGCGCGCGAAGTTAAGGACAACGGCGGCGTCTACATCGTGCCGGCCTTCTCCGGCCTCTTCGCCCCCCACTGGCGCCCGGATGCCCGCGGTGTCATCGTGGGCCTGACCCGCTTCGCCAACCGCAAGCACCTGGCCCGTGCGGTCCTCGAGTCCACCGCATACCAGACTCGCGACGTCGCCGATGCCATGGTGGCGGACTCCGGCGTGGAGATCACCGAGCTGCGCGTCGACGGCGGCATGACCATGAACGAGCTGCTCATGCAGTTCCAGGCCGACATGCTCGGCGTGGAGGTTCACCGCCCGAAGAACGTGGAGACCACCGCCACCGGTGCCGCGTTCGCCGCTGGTCTGGATTCCGGATTCTGGGATGACCTCAGCGTGCTGGGCTCCCAGCAGGGAGATTTCAAGGTCTGGAAGCCGCAGCGTGACAAGGAAGAGGTTGAGGCCCTCTACCGCGACTGGAAGCGCGCCATCAAGCGTTCCCTGAACTGGGAAGACGCCGATGACGACGACATCATCCAGTAGCCCCTCCTTGGCCCTGACGTAGACTCGTCACTATGTCCATTGACGCCACCACGGCCCCGCGGCTCATCGCCAGCGATATTGACGGCACCCTGCTCGACCGCAATCACCGAGTGCCCATACGCAACCGCGAGGCCGTGGCGCGCGCCGTGGCGTCTGGGGCGGAGTTCGCGCTGGCCACGGGCCGCCCGTTCCGCTGGATCATGCCGGTGCTGGAGCAGCTCACGGTGCGGCCGGTGTGTGTGACGTCGAATGGCGCCGTGCTGTACGACGCCGCAGCGGACCGCGTTCTCTCCGCCCACGAACTCTCCCCGGCGGCGCTCACGGAGGTCGTCGACGTGGCGACCACCGTGCTGCAGCCCCTCGGGGGAGTGGGCTTTGGCTCCGAGCGGGCCGGCGGTTCCGTGCTGGACCCGGTGGAGGAGCTCTTTGTGGTCGAGCCCCACTATTCGGACAACGCGCTTTTCGACGGCTTCGGTGTGGTCAGCGTGGGGGAGTTGGTGTCCCGCCCGGCGGTGAAGCTGCTCATTCGCAATACCGACTACTCGGCCCCGGAGCTCTATGAGCTCATTGCCCCGCACATCGATCCGGAGCTTGCGCACGTGACGTATTCGATGACGGAGGGCGTTCTGGAGGTGGCCGCACCCAACGTCACCAAGCGCCGCGGAATTCAGTGGTTGGCGGATCACCACGGCATTGCCCGCGAGGACATCATCGCCTTCGGGGACATGCCGAATGACATCGAGATGCTCAGCTGGGCCGGCCGGGGCGTGGCCATGGAGAATGCCCACGCGGAGGTCAAAGCGGCTGCCGACGAAGTGACCGTGGCCCACCACCAGGCCGGTGTGGCCAAGGTGCTGGAGCGCTGGTTTTAACCCTCCGGTTGCAGGGTCCCTCGGGGTGCTTTAATCTCAGTGCCCATGGGGGTATTAGAAACCTACTTCCGCTACCGCAACTCGGGGATGACGCTAGTGGAACACGCATCCAGCTCACCCGATAAGCTTCGCGCGCTCGGCGCCGACGCCAGTGATGCCGCCGAGCTTGCCCGCCTGCACCGCATCTACTTCGGCCCCACCCGTTTTACTGGTAAACAACGCAAAGCCCGCGCCGCGGCTATAGCCCAAAAGCACGGCCTAGCCACCCTGGCACTCATCGAGTCCTACGCCACCCGGGTGAAGAAAGAGCTCGATGCCTGGAACCTGCGCGCACGCCTTGCTGCCACACCAGCCCACAAAATCCGGGAAGTCGCCGTAAAAAGACTTAAAGAACTTAAGGAGAAACGCGAACACAAACCGGGGGTGCGGTTTACCTACCGCACACAGGGACCCAACTCCGTCACCATCACCGACACACCCACCGTCATTGCTGATATCCGCGGCACCCTCGAATCCGTCAACCCCACCAACCTGCTCGACGCCGCCACCACCATCCTCCTGGGTGATGACACCACCGGCACCAGACCAGCCGTCCACGCCCAAGTCGTTGTCACCCTGGACGAATTCGACCGCATCATCAACGGAGACGGCGACGAAATCGAACTCCAACTCACCAACGGTGCCCGCATGACCGGGGCAGAGTTTCTTACTCACAAGTTTGCTGAGATTGGCTACGCCACCATTACCCACCCCGTAGAAGGCCCCATCAACTCCTACCGGGTAGAGCGCCACGCCAACTGGAAACAACGCCTCACCCTGTGCGCCGAAACCCAAACCTGTTCCCGGCCAGGCTGTAACAAGCCGGCTGACTACTGCCAGGTCCACCACATCATCCCCTGGCAAGCAGGCGGGCTTACCAACATCAAGAACCTGACGTTCCTGTGCGCCTATCACAACGGCATCAACGACGATGACCCGTCGAAACCCACCGGAAGAGGCTACGTCTTCAGAATGCCCGGCGGCATCGGATACATACCACCCTGGGGTGTGCCAATCACCGCCACACCCGAATACCAGGAAGCGGCGGCGAGGATCGCCGCCGAGAAACCACCAACCTAGACAGCCTGCACCCACCACAAACACCGAAACCCGCCAACCACACCAGGTTGACGGGTTAGACGGCGTGCCTTAGTCGAGGGACGGCGAGGGATCCTGGCCCAGCTCGACCTCCACGGAGGCGGCGTCGGGGCGCAGCGTTTCCTCCAGCTGTGCCGCCACCGCGCCGTCCGCGGTCTTGATGGTGCGGGTAATGCGCAGCACCGGCTGGGTGCGCCCCACGCCAAGCACCTTCTGCTCCTCCGTCCGCGCGGTCGCGGCCATGAGGGAATCACGCTTAAACACCGGTTTGAGCCCCAGCTCCGGCAGGAGCGTGGACAGCGGGGTCTCCAGCTGCTTCTCCGTGAGGCTCGGGACCAGGCTCTGCGGCATCAGCAGAGTTGAGGCCATGACCGGCGAGCCCTCGGACATGTGCACCGCCCGGGCCTCCCACACGCTGCTGCCCTCGTCGATGCCTAGCGCCGTGGCCAGGTGCCCCGGGGCCTCGATGAGGTCCAGCGAGAGCACCTGCACCGAGACGTCCAGCCCGCGCTCGCGCAACTGCTCAAGCGCGCTGCGACCACTGGTCAGGCTCAGCGTCGGCGGCGTAGCCCGCACAAATGTGCCGCCGGTGCGCCCGCGCTTGCGGTCGATGAGGCCTTCGATCTGCACGATGTCGAGTGCATGGCGCACCGTCATGCGCGCTACGTTGTACTTCTGAACCAGCTCCCTCTCCGTGGGGAAGCGGTCGCCCGGCTGCAGCTCTCCGGATTCAATCTTGCTCCGCAGCGAGTCCGCGATCACCAGGTAGGCGGGGCGTCGGCGTTGAGAGTTTGACACGTCTCACAACTTAACCGCGCCCCATGAGTTTCGCATCTTGAGCGAGTAACTTACTTCCGCTGGTTCAGCTCGATGCGCGGGCGCACGCGAATCTCCGTAAGCTGCGTCGTCGGCCCAGCGTCGACGGTGGCGCGAATTGCCTTGGCCACCTCCACCGGGGCGATGACGTGCTCCGGGTTGTAGTCCTGCAGGCCCTGCAACATCGGGGTATCCGTCGGGCCCGGCGCGACGGTGGAGACGCGGATGCCGAGCTCGCCGAGGCGGAGGCCGTCGGCAAGCGCGTAGAGGGCGTGCTTGGTGGCGGCGTAAATGACGTTGTCCCCGTAGGAGTGGATTCCAGCGCCAGAGTTGATGAACACTGCAAGGCCCTCGGCCGCGCGCAGCGCAGGCAAAAGCCGGCGGGTCAGCTCGGCCGGAACGTGCACGTTGAGCTCCATCTGCGCGCGCCAATCGGCAGGACGGGCGCTGTCCACGGACTTCTTCTCCGCACGCGCCGCTGCATGCACCAGCACGTCCACGCGCTCGAGTGACGCGAGCTCGGTGGGAAGCGGTGCGTCGTCGAGAAGCGCCAGCAAGTCGATGGCCACCGGCACGATGTTCTCTGCCTCCGGCAGCTCCCCGGCACTGCGTCCCAGGGCGTACACGCGGTGGTCGCGCGCCAAGTCCTTGATGATCTCCGCGCCCATACCACCGGTAGCGCCGGTGACGACAGCAGTCTTCAACATGATTTTTCTCCTTCAGTTAACGGAAGCGCTTCGGCACGTCCGGCTCCCCCAGCGTCAGCATCAGGCGGTTGGCCCAGTTAAAGAACGCGGAGGAGTTGATGACGTCGATGATGGCTAGGGTATCGAATCCGGCGGCGGTGAGGCGCTCGACGTGGGAGGAGGTAAACCCGAAGGGCGAGGCGGTCAGCGCCAGCGCCGCGTCACGGATGGCGGACCACTGCTCCGAGCCCAAGTCAGCGGAAACGCCCTCCTCGAGCAGGCGGTCAATCGCCGCGGCATCACCGCCCTCTTCCTTGGAGCGCTGCTGGTGCACCGACGCGCAGTACTCACAACCGTTGAAGCGGGAGACCACCGTCGCAGCCAGCTCACGCTCGGCGCGGCCCAGGCCACCATCGGTGTTGTAGAAGATGTCCAGGTCCGTCTTCGTGCGCGCCTTGAGCGCGGCCGGGTCGCGAGCCAGCAGGCGGAAGTACTCCATGTCGATACGCTCGGGCTTAATCAGCGCGTCGCGCTGGGCGTCCGTGAACTCCTCCTTGGGCTGCGGCGGCACCCACGGCTTCCAGCCCAGGGAGTGCGCCACAAAGCCCTGCGGCTTCACGACGTCCGGCACCAACGTCCCCTCCCCCGGTTCCCACTCCGGGGTCTGCTCGGGTCGCGGGTTGGTCGTCTCCGGCACGGACGGTGCGGAGCCAGCCAGCACGGACAGGCCGTGGGCCACTCGCAGCTGGAAGGCCAGGAAGCTGACCAGCTGTCCCAAGGTCACGATGTCATCGTCGGACCAACCGGCCGCCTGCAGGTGACCGATCGCGGCCGGGGAAGCGTCCTTGGGGTGGAAGGTGAGCAGGTGGGCGAAGTCGAGGGCAGCCGCGAGCCGCGGGGCACCGTCGAAGAGCGTGAAGCCGCCGCCGGCGTACGGGCCGGTGGTTGTGCCGCGCTCAACCGCGCGGGCGATTTCTGCGGCGAGCTCCTCGGATTCCTCTGCCAGCAGGTCGGAGTAGAACGCGATGGCAGGCGCCGCCTGGTAAATGCCTGCAACAAAGGTAGCGATGGCGTAGCGCTCCGCGTAGCTGAACGTGCCGGGCGCTGAAGGCTCGAGGAGCGCTGCGAAGGAGGCCTGCGCGTTCTCCTTGGCTTCGGGGCGGCGGTCACGCAGCTGAGCTACGTCGCCGGCTTCTGCCAACAGGTCAATGATGTCTGCCATGAATTAATCCTTTCTTCTTCTGGCCCCAGGCTACAGACCCAGGTTGAGGTCGCCGGCGCGGTAGCGGGAGCCCGGGATGGCGTCGAGAAGCTGGCGGGTGAACTCCGATTGGGGGTTGCTAAAGACCTGCTCCGTCGGCCCGGATTCCACCTGCTTGCCGTGCGAGAGCACGGAGACGGTATCCGAAATCTGGTTGACCACGGCCAGGTCGTGCGAGATGAAGATGTAGGTCAGGCCGAGCTCCTTCTGCAGGCTGGACAGCAGCCGCAGGATCTGGGCCTGGACGGTGACGTCGAGCGCGGAGACGGCCTCATCGAGGATGACCAGTTCCGGTTCCACGATCATGGCGCGTGCGATGGCCACGCGCTGGCGCTGGCCGCCGGAGAGCTCGCGCGGGCGGCGGTCGTAGTAGTCCGGGTTGAGCGCCACTAAGTCCAGGAACTCCTTGGCCTTCGCCGTGCTTGCACGCGCCCCCTTCAAGTTCCGCAGCGGCTCCGCCACCGTCTGGCCGATGGACTGTTTGGGGTCCAGGGAGCCGTAGGGGTTCTGGTAGACCAGCTGGATGTTGTTGCGCTCTTCGCGCAGGGCCTTGCCGCGCAGGCCCACGATGTCGCGCCCGCCCACGGTGATGCTGCCTGACGTCGGGGTGTTGAACATGGCGATACTGCGGCCGGTCGTCGTCTTGCCGGAACCGGACTCACCCACCAGGGCGTGGGTCGAGCCCTTGGCCACGGTAAAGGAGATGTCGTCGACGGCGGTGAAGTCGCCGAAGCGCTGAGTCAGGCCCTCCACGCGCACCAGCGTGTCGCGCTTCTCCACCGCGTTGCGGGTGCTGGTTGCACCCGCGTCGGCGACGGTGAGCGAGGGGGCGTCGGCAAGCAGGCGCTTAGTGTAGTCGTGGCGCGGGTTCGTCAGCACCGTGGCGGCCAGGCCCTCCTCGCGCAACTGGCCGGATTCCATGACCACCACGCGGTCGGCGCGGTCGCCCGCCACCGCTAGGTCGTGGGTGATGAAGAGGATGCCCATGCCCAGTTCAGCGCGCATATCATCGAGAAGGTCAAGGATGATCTTCTGCACGGTGACGTCGAGGGCGGAGGTGGGCTCGTCGGCGATGATGAGCTCCGGCTCCAGCGCCACGGCGGCGGCGATGAGCACGCGCTGCTTCATGCCGCCCGATAGCTCGTGCGGATACTGCTGGTAGCGGCGCTCCGGATCGTCGATGCCGACGCGCTCGAGCAGCTCCAGCGCGCGGGCTTTGTGCTCGGCGGCGCTGCCGATGCCGTGGATGGACATCCCCTCCTCCACCGAGGCACCGATGGTCTTGAGCGGGTTAAGCGAATTGTTCGGGTCCTGCGGGATGAGCCCGATGCGGCGCCCGCGCAGCTCGCGCCACTCGCGGCGGCCCAGCGACGTGATGTCGCGGCCGGCGAAGGTGATGGTGCCGGCGTCGATAGTGGCGTTGGAGGGCAGCAGGCCGATGGTGGCCATGGCGGAGGTGGTCTTGCCGGAGCCGGACTCGCCCACGATGGCGGTCATCTGGCCGGGGTGGACCGCAAGGTTGACGCCTTGCACCGCCATCACGTCGCCGCGGCCGGTGGCGTAGGAAACGTTGAGGTCCCGCACGGTAAGCAGCGGCTGCGCTGCGTTCTTAGGTTCAGACATGTTAGGCCTCCACGGGGAAGTTTTGGGACAGGCGGTTGGCGGACATCACCACGGCCACGAGCGCGATGCCGGGCAGGATGATGAGCCACCAGGCGGTGGCCATGAAGTCGCGGCCCTCGGCGATGATGAGGCCCCACTCCGGGGTGGGCGGCGGGGCGCCGTAGCCCAGGAAGCCGAGGATGGACAGCTGCAGGATAGCGGTACCGAACTGCAGCGTGGCCAGCGCGATGACCGGGGTCAGCGAGTTGGGCAGGATGTGGCGCAGCAGCACCGTGGCGCGGGTAGCACCAGCACCGTAGGCGGCCTCGATGTACTCGGCGTTGGCCACGGTGATGACCTGGGAGCGCGCCAGGCGCGCGAAGGTGGCCACGGACGTTGCGCCGACGGCGACGGCCGCCTGCACGGAGCCGAAGCCCAGCACGATGATGATGGACAGCGACAAGAGGATGCCGGGGATGGACAACAGCACGTCGACGACGCGCATGAGGATGGTGTCGACGACGCCGCGCAGGGAGCCTGCGATAAGGCCGATGAGCGTGCCGACGACGAGCCCGACGGCCACCGCGATGAGCGCGCCCAAAAGGGACTGCCGCGCGCCGTAGACCACGCGGGCGTAGAGGTCGCGGCCCACCGCGTCAGTGCCCATGAGGTGGCCGTTCTGGCCCGGGGAAAGCAGGGCGACGTCCGTGCCGGCGTACGGGTCGGCCGAGGTAAACAGCCCCGGTACGAGCGCGGCGAGGAAAGCCACGGCGAGGATGACGATGGCGATAATTGAGCCCGGCGCGAGCCAGGGATTGCCCTGCCCCGCCGCGCGGTGATGGCGGCGTCCAGCCAGGGGACGAGTCTTCGTGTGCATCATGCGCGCACCGTCCTTTCTTCAGAGCTGGCGGCCGTGCGGTCCGCAGAACCCTTGCGCAGGCGCGGGTCCAGCACCGGGTAGAGCAGGTCCACGACCAAGTTGATGATGATGTAGGAAGTCGCGGCGATGAGCACCACGGCCAAGAGAACCGGCGTATCGCGGTTGGCCACCGCCTGCGCGGTCATCTGCCCCAGGCCGGTGCGGCCGAAGACGGTCTCGGTGACCACGGCGCCGCCGACGAGCTCGCCGAAGAGCAGGCCGGCCATGGTCAGGGTCGGCAGCAGAGAGTTGCGCAGCGTGGTGCGCCAGAAGATCCACGACTCCGAGGCGCCACGGGAGCGCACTGCCTGGACGAAGGGGCGCGACTGCGTTTCATCCAGCGAGCGAATGAGCACCTGGATAAGCGGCGCGGCCATGGGCACGGCCAGCGTCAGCGTGGGCAAGATAAGCCCCTCGACGCTGCCGGGCTCAATGACGCGGATCCAACCCAGCTGGAAGGAGAAGACCTGGATGAGCAGGATGCCAATCCAGAAGCCGGGCAGCGAAACCATGAAGGAGGGCAGGCCGCGGAAGAAGGTGGCCACCGCGCCCATACCGGGCAGGGTGGCGATGAAGGCCACGGCCACGGCCACGATGAGCCCCAGTCCGATGGCGCAGGCGGCGAGAATGAGGGTGTGCGGGAGGGCGTCGGCAAGCAGCGTTGCTACCGGGGCACCCGACTGCGTCGAGTTACCAAAGTGGCCGGTGAGGAAACCGCCCAGGGAGGAAAAGTACTGCGCGATGAGCGGCTTATCCGCGCCCATCTCCTCCCGGATGGCGTCGATCTCCGCCTGGGACAGGCCCAGGGCGGGGTCGCCAAAGCGGGACTGCACGGCATCCGACGGCAGCGCCGAGAGCAGCACGAAGGCCACCGTGTACGTGATAAGCAGCACGAGCAGCGCCTGCCCGATGCGGCTGAGAATCTGGCGGGTCGTCATTTACTTCTCCCCCTTGTCCGAACGATCGATCGAGACCTCGTAGAACCACGGGCGCGCCACCGACTCCGGGCTAAAGCCGGAGACCTCCGGGCGCACGGCGTAGACCACGGGCTCCTCGAAGAGCGGGAGCGCGTAGGCCTGCTCCGTGATGTAGTCCTGCACCTTCTCCACGGCCTTCTCGCGGCCTTCGGTGTCGGGGGTGTCCAGGACGGCGTCGAGAAGCTCCTGCAAGTGCGCGTCGATGGGCTCGCCCTGCTCGTCCTGGTTGAGGAAGGCATCGCGGTTGTTGATGCCGTAGAGCGAGGTGATGACGTCGTAATCGGCGCGGCCCACCAACGAGTGGTAAATCTGCACCTTCTCAATGTCCTTGGAGTCCGCGTTCTGCGTGGACTGGTCACCGGCGTTGACCACGATCTCAATGCCCAGCGCGCGCAGCTGATCCTGCACCATGGTCATGACCTCCTTGGAGCGCGGCTGCGGCAGCGCGGTGTTCGTCCGCAGGCTCAAACGTTTGCCGTCCTTGACGCGGATGCCGTCGGGACCGGGGGTCCAGCCGGCTTCGTCGAGAAGCTGCTTCGACTCCTCCGGGTCAAAGGTGTAGGCCCCGGCCTGCTCCTTGTAACCCAGGCCGGTGGCCGCCACGGTGGACGTGGCCAGCGGGTAGGAGTCGGAGAAGAGCACGCGCAGGATCTCCTCGCGGTTCACGCCGTGAATGATGGCCTCGCGCACGCGCTTATCCTGCAGCAACGGGTGGTTGAAGCGGAAGGCGAACTGGTTATCCATGGAGTTCGTGCCGCGGGCGATGATGTTGATGCCGCGGTCCTTGAGCAGGGACTCCTGCGGAGCGGAGACCTGGCGGGCGATGTCGGCCTGGCCGGAAGTAACGGCGCCGGTGCGCACGGATTCCTCGGCGGCCAGGATGTAGTGAATGCCGTCGATGTCCGCGCGGCCCTGGTGCTTGACCGCGGGCGGGGCCCAGTAGTAGTCCTCGCGGGTCTTGAGGGTGAGGTCGGTGCCAATGGATTCCGACTCCACCACGAAAGGACCCGAACCGATGACGTTGACCGCGTTGCCGGGGCCAAAGCCCTCGTTGTCCAGGGCCAGGGTCGAATCAGACAGCAGGCCCGAGTTGTAGGAAGAGGTGGCCTGGAGGAAGCCCGGGGAAGGCTGGGTGAAGTAGAACTTCACGGTGTCCTTGTCCACCACTTCGCCGTGGTCGTAATTGGCAATCTGCTCCGAGGTCGTCAGCGTGCGGACCTTATCGCCGCGGCCGAAGAGGTCGAAGTTGGCCACCACGTTCTCCGCGGTAAGCGGGGAGCCGTCCGAGTAGGTGACGTCCGTGCGGATGTCGAAGGTGTACTCGGTGGCGTCCGCGTTGACCTTGGGCATATCCGTGGCGATCCACGGGGAAAGCTCAAGGGTCTCCGGGTCCTGGTACAGCAGGCGGTCGGTGAGCTGGTTGACCACGCCGCCGTTGGGGTAGAACCCAGCCGCCGGCGGGTAAAGCGTGCGGAAGAGTTGCGGCTCGAGGTAGGTCAGGACGTTGTCCTCCCCCTCCGGCCGGTCTGCGGCGCTGCAGCTGGCCAACGTGGCGGTCAGCGCCGCCGCGAGGACCGCAGCGAGTGAGCGTAGAGTTTTCACAGTAAGTGCTTTCACAAGATAGTTCGTTTACGTGTGCCTGGATTTAACACAACACATACCGAACGGTATTATTCCACTAGACAGAATAGTCTGAAAAATAGAGGTTGATTCTTTATGCCCTCCATCGCCATCGTCGGCGCCGGCCCGCGCGGAATTTCGCTGGTCGAGCGCCTAGCGGCGCACCTTAAGGCAGCGCCTTTGGCTTCTGCCCTCACGCTCCACATCATCGACGACGCCCCGCTCGGCGCCGGCCGCATCTGGGATACTGAACAGACCCGTACGCTGTGCATGAATACGCTGGCCGGCGCGGTCACCCTGTTTACGGAGCCGGACTCCACCACCACCGCTCCGGTGCTGGAAGGCCCCATCCTCTACGAGTGGATTCAGCTGCTGCGCGGCGAGCGCCCTGATCTCTCCCCCGCCAAACTGGAGCTTTACGACGCCTTCCCACCCCACGAGGACCTCGCCAGCTCCTTCGCCGAGGAGCTTGAACAGACCCGTCCAGAGTCCAACCCTTCCCGCGCACTCTACGGCGCCTACCTGGAGTGGGTCTTTGAGGTGGCGTTGGCGCAGCTGCCCGCCGACGTTGAGGTGATCCAGCACCGCGCCCGTGCGCTGTCCATCGAGTCCGCGGAAGGCCAGGACACCATCGCGCTTTCCGACGACTCCACGGCCACCGCCGACGCCACCGTGCTGGCCTACGGCTGGCAGGTGCCCGCCCTCAATGCCTCAGAGCAGCAGCTGGCGGACTCCGGCCTGCACTGGGTGCGCCCGGATAACCCGGTGGAGCAGCCCGTTGGTGACGTGCCCGCGGGCGAGAAGGTTCTGGTCCGCGGCCTGGGCATGGGCTTCTTCGACATCATGGCGCTGCTCACCATCGACCGCGGTGGCCGGTTCGTGGAGGATCCTTCCACGCGCTCCGGCCTGCGCTACGAGCCCAGCGGCGAGGAACCGCACTTCATCGTGAGCTCCGGGCGCGGCTACCCGTACATCCCGAAGTCGGAGTACCACGCTTTGCCGCCCCGGGCCGCGCTGGTGCGCTTCCGGAAGGCCGTGCAGGAGCAGGGCTCCGAGCTGGACTTTTCCACCCAGCTGCTGCCGCACATCCTGCGCGATGCCTACGCCGAGTACTACGAGAACCAGGCGCGCGTTGCCCCTGAGGCACTGCAGCGCCCGCTCGAGGACATCATCACGACCATCGACGCCACCGCGGTGGACGCCGCGGACCTGGCCGGCATGGCGGACCAGCTCACCGCGGCCCTCGAGGGCTTTTCCGCGCTGCCGCTGGACCTGGCACACTGGGCGGACCCGCTGGCTGATTTCACCGGCGGCGACCTGACCGAGTACATCGCCGACGGCTTGGCGCGCGACATCCTCGAGGCCGTCGCCGCCGCCGATTCCCCGCTCAAGTCCGCGCTGTGGGCGATTTCTGCCGCACGCAAGCCGGCGTCCATCGCCGGTTCTGAGGGCCGGATGACGTGGGAATCCCGGACCAGCACGTACAAGGAGTTCATGGCGTTTGGCCAGATGGTGGGCTCTGGCCCGCCGCTGTTCCGCACGCGGCAGCTGCTGGCGCTTGTCGACGCCGGACTGGTCACCTTCCTAGGCCAGCACCCCTCCCTGACCGCCGGCGAGCAGTTCACGCTGCGCACCGAGCACGGCGAGGCCTCCTCCGCCTGGCTTATCGACGCCTGGATGCACTCCCCCGACGTTCGCCTCGCCGGCGACCCGCTCGCTCTCTCCTTGGAGGGCCGCGTGCGCGCCTTCGTCGATCACGGCCACCCCACCGGTTCCCCGGAGACCACGTGGAACCGCCGCGCGGTCAACCCCGACGGTTCCGAGGATCCGCGCCTGCACATCGTGGGCATTCCCACCTACGCGCAGTGGCCGGATACCACCATCTCCCCCATGCCGGGCACGGACCCGCTTATGCTGCAGGAGACCGACCGCACGGCCGGCTCCCTCCTCGGCACGCTCTAGCCGCCGCGTGGCCCCGACTCATTCCTCGGGGCCACGTGCTATTTGCGTGCGAAGACCTGCTGCAGCGCCGCAACGCGGCTATCTAGTGGAGGAACTAAATTCTTCACATTGAGGTATGCGTTCTGCCCCTTGAATTCCCACACGTGGCCCGTAAACGCCGCAAGGATTGCGTCCTTTTTGACTCCAAGTGCATCATTCACATCGATATAAGCCCCGATAACGTCTCGCCACAGCTGCGGGTCACGGGCGCAAATAATGTAGCCGTGCTTAGCCTCGTTAAGGAAGGCGATGAGGCATCTGAACACGAGCTCCTGAGACGGGAGAACCTGCCCCTTCTTGTTTTGGTTTTCAATGACCTTGGGAATGTCGCCGGACGCTTTGGTCCTGTAGGGGAACATCTCCATGCGCACGATGTCGCCCGCTCGCTCACCCGATTCCGGGCGCTGGGGAATGACCTCATTCCAGGAAACTGGCTCCTTCTCTTCGCACTCATCCCAGAGATAAAAACGTGCGCGATCGAAATACCAGCCCTTGGTATCGGCAATGTCCCAGGGCAAGCGCGCGTTGTCGAGGTCATCCGAGAACAGCGCCGCGACGTTGCCTTGGTCCCTGATGAAGGGAGTAAAGGCCTCTCCCCCATCTTTTGTATTTGGTACGCCTTCCATACCGTCTCGCGCCAGCCTGATGACGTCATTTCCGCCATATGCCGGATTCTTCAGCAGCCACAGAATGCGAATGCGCTCAATGTTTCTATGTTCCGAGAATTTAATCGATAGAGATTCTGGGACTGTCCGAGTTAGCCGCGCAGCGTTTTCGTCAGCGCGTGACTCAAAAGCCTCCTGAACAGCATCGAGTTGCTGTTGCGAAAGCCCTGCTTTGAAGTATTTAGACGGAGCGAAGACTGCGCCGCAGAGATACTCCTTAAACGTCGGCTTTTCCCGGTTAAGACTGTCGCCGTTGAGGGCATCTGCATTCCACTCAGTAAAGGTGGCAAAGTCCTGCTCGTGCATGCAGGATTTCAGGAATGCTTCGACGTCTTCACCTTGAGACGCGACGGTGGCCTGCGGGTAGTCGCGGTGGGTTCCTCGAAGGAACTGAATGAACGCCTTGGTGGGCTCGTCGGAACCGCTCTCAAATGGGGCTGGAATCGCGTCGAAATATGACTTCCAGAAATCTCGCGCAGCCTTCACCTCGTCGTGGAAAGACCGCAGCTTTTGTGCTGCGTGTTCCATGGTGAGTCTCTCGCTAGTGGAGGGCGTCGAGGGCCTGCTCGAGGTCCGCGAGGAGGTCGCCGATGGACTCGATACCCACCGAGATGCGCACCAGGTCTGCCGGCGGGACCAACTCGGAGCCCTCAGCGGAAATGTGCGTCATGTTCTGTGGGTGCTCGATGAGGGACTCCACGCCGCCGAGGGATTCGGCCAGCGAAATGAGCTTGGTGTTGAGGCACACCTGGCGGGCATGTTCCTCGCTGTGGAAGCGCACGGACATCATCCCGCCGAAGCCGCGCATCTGCTTCGTGGCCAGCTCGTGGCCCGGGTGCGAGGGCAGGCCCGGGTAGAGGACCTGCTTGACCTCGGGGCGGGACTCCAGGAACTCGGCCACGGCCTGCGCGTTGGTGCAGTGGCGGTCCATGCGCACCTCGAGGGTTTTGATGCCGCGGGCGGTGAGGTAGGCGTCGAATGGCGAGGACACCGCGCCGACGTTGCCCTGGAAGTACAGCAGGCGCTCATCCACCTCCGCGGAGTTGGTCACCACTGCCCCACCCAAAACGTCGGAGTGGCCGCCCAGGTATTTGGTGGTCGAATGCAGCACGTGGTCCGCACCGAGCTCGAGAGGGTTCTGGAGGTAGGGCGTGGCGAAGGTGTTGTCGACGACAATCTGGGCGTCCGACGCAGCCTTCACTGCCGTGGCCACCGCGACAATGTCCGTGATGGTGGTCGCCGGGTTGGTGGGGGTCTCGAGCCAGATGAGCTTGGTGTTGTCCTTGAGTGCTGCGGTCACGGCCGCGGTGTCGGAGGTGTTGACGATGGACAACTCCACGCCCCACTCCCCGTAGTCGTGGTGCAGCAGGCGGTACATGCCGCCGTAGGCGTCGTTGCCCAGAATAACGTGGTCCCCGGGGCGGACGAGAATGCGGATGAGCGTGTCCACGGCCGCCATGCCCGTGGAGAAACAGCGGGCATACTGCGCGTTTTCCAACGCGGCGAGGGTCTTTTCCAGCGCGTGGACGGTGGGGTTGGCCACGCGGCCGTACTCGTAGCCGCCACGCAGCTGCGCCAGACCGTCCTGCTGGAACGTCGTGGAGGCATAGATGGGGACGTTGATGGACCCCATGTAGGAATCGGGCTGGTAACCGGCGTGAATGGAGCGCGAAGAAAAGCCTAGGTTGTCAGTCATAAGGCATAATTCTAGACCAAGCGGTTCATTTCGGGTTCGATACGAAGGTTTAAATTCATCGGCCGCGCCTTTAGTATCGGGAGCCACACACTCCCCCCGCTTGAAAGGACGCTCTTCTACTGTGACTTTCCCACCCCTCTACGCTGCGGCCGACACCACCACGGCCGCCGACAGCCTCTCCCGATGGTGGCAGGACGACACTGTGCGGTCGTGGGTCGTCGCCAAGCCGCTGGGCATCCTCCTCATCCTGTTCATCGCCGTCATCGGCAGCTGGCTGCTGCGCCGGCTCATCACGAAACTGGCAGACAACAGCATCAAGCAGGGCCGCCTCACCTCCCCGCTTACCCCGCGCAAGCAGCACAAGGAAACGGACAAGGCCCTGGCCCGCACCCAGGAGGCGCGCCGCACCTCCCGCATTCAGACCCTGGCTGGCGTGGGTCGATCGGCAGTGGCCATCTTCGTGTGGGTATGGGCGGCGCTGGCCATTCTGGATAAGCTCGGCGTCAACGTGGCGCCGCTGGTGGCGTCGGCAGGCGTGGTCGGCGTCGCCTTGGGCTTCGGCGCCCAAGCCCTGGTCAAGGACTTCCTCTCCGGCATCTTCATGCTCATGGAGGACCAGTACGGCATCGGCGACACCATCGACTTGGGCAACGGCGTCTTCGGCGACGTCGAATCCATCTCCCTGCGCATCACCACCGTCCGCGACATCGACGGCGCCCTGTGGTACGTCCGCAACGGCGAAATCATGCAGGTAGCCAACCACTCCGACCGCTACTCCGTGGCCCGCGTCCAGGTGCCCATCGCGCTGAGCAACGACCCGACCCGCGCGCTTCACGTCATCACCGACGCCGCCGACGCCGCCGCCCACGACGCCGACATCCGCGACTTCATCCTGGCCCAGCCCACGGTCAACGGCATGTCCGGCCTCGAGGTGGACCACATGTCCTACCGCGTCTCCGTCAAGACCCTCCCCGGCAAGCAGTGGGACGTCCAGCGCGCGCTCCAGGCCGCCATCCTCACCGCCATGCAGGCGGAGGGGGTCAGCACTCCCTACCCGCGCGGGATGGCTATCTTTGATCTGGACGAGTCCGGCACCGGACTAACCAGAAAGGAAGAGTAAAAAATGCAGCCCACCAGCGTGTACGAAGCTATCGGCGGAATGGAGACCTTTGAGAAGCTCGTCGGCGGCTTCTACGCCCAGGTGCGCACTGACGACGTCATTGGCTCCATGTATCCAGACCAGGACTGGGAGGGCGCCGAGCAGCGCCTGACCTGGTTCCTGGTGCAGTACTGGGGCGGCCCGCAGCTCTTCTCTGAGAACCGCGGGCACCCGCGCCTTCGCATGCGCCACGCGCCCTACCCCATCGACGTCGCCGCGCACGATCGCTGGCTGGAGCTCATGGGAAACTCGCTAGCACAGATCGATGAGGAGACCATCCCGCCGGCCTACCGCGCAATGATCTGGGATCACATGGAGCGGGTGGCGGCGATGCTCATCAACCGCGCGCCTTAGAGGCCGAAGGCGTCCTTGACCGGCTGGGAGACCAGCTGCCCGTCGCGGGTCATCAGGCCCGCGGTCAGGCCCGGGAAGCGGGCCGCCGCACCGTCAAAACCGCCGGCGGCCAGCGCCCGCATATACGGCAGGGTGGCCGAGCCGAGAGCGCGCGCGGAGGTATTAGCCACCGCGCCCGGCATGTTGGCCACGCAGTAGAAGAGGGTGTCGTGGACCTGGAAGGTCGGCTCGTCGTGCGAGGTCTTGTGGGAGTTCTCGAAGCAGCCGCCTTGGTCAATGGCGACGTCGACCAGAACTGCGCCCTTCTTCATACGCTTGACCACGTCCTCGCGCACCAGCTTCGGGGCCGCCGCACCCGGCACGAGGACGGCGCCGATGACCAAGTCAGCGTCGAGAAGCTCTGCCTCCAGCGTGGCCGGGTCAGAGACCAGGGTGCGCACTCCGCCCTGATACTGGTCGTCGAAGCGCTGCAGGACGTGCGGGTCGAGGTCGAGCACCGTGACCTCCGCGCGCAGGCCGTGCGCCATGGCCACCGCAGACGCACCAACCTGGCCGCCACCAATGACCACCACGCGCGCCGGCTGGGTGCCCGGAACACCGGAAACCAGCAGGCCACGCCCGCCCTGTGTGGACAGCAAGTGGTGGGTGCCCTCAATCACGGCGAGACGGCCGGCCACCTGGGACATCGGAGTCAGAAGCGGCAGGGTGCCGCGGGCATCGGTCACGGTCTCATAAGCCACAGCCGTGGTGCCGGCTTCCACGAGAGCGTCCGTCAGCGGGCGATCCGCCGCCAGGTGCAGGTAGGTAAACAGCAACAGGTCCTCGCGCAGGTAGCCATACTCGGTCTCCAGCGGCTCCTTGACCTTGACCACCATGTCCGCCGCCCAGGCTTCCTTGGCGGTGGCAACGATGGTGGCGCCAGCGGCCTCATACTCGGAGTCCGGGAAGGAAGCGCCTGCGCCGGCGCCGGTTTCGATGAGGACCTCGTGGCCATCGTTGATAAGCGTGCGAACCGCCGCCGGGGTGAGAGCTACGCGGTTCTCGTTGTTCATGATTTCTTTGGGTGCCGCAATGCGCATGTGCAGACTCCTTTGGGAGAAGAAAATTCAGTGCTACGAGGTTAGGGTAACGCACCTGCCATTGTGGTTTTCCGGATTCAGATCGCGGGGGTAGCCAGCACCCACTACGATGGCGGCAATGACCAGCTCAGTGCATTCTCTGCGCGATATTCGCCGCTCCTTCCTCCCCCTGGGATGGACAGCATTCGGGGCCCTGCTGCCCACCTGGGGTATTTCCGGACGGAGTGTGTGGGCCGCCGCGGCTGGCTGAGTGATACCACCTACGCGGACTTGGTGGCGATGTCGCAGTTCCTGCCCGGCCCGGCCAGCTCCAAGGTGGGTATGGCGCTGGGCTATGGGCGCGCGGGGCTTTCCGGGATGGCCTATTCCTGGTTCCTGTTCACCTTCCCCTCGGCGCTCATCCTCACGGTGTGCGGCCTCACGCTGCCGGGCAGTGGCATAAGCTGGCTCGAGGGGGCGCTCACGGGGCTGCTCGCCGCGGCGGCGGGCGTGGTGGTGCACGCGATTGTGGGCATGGGCCGCAAGCTCTTGATGACGATTACCGCGTGGGCCTTAGCCCTCATCAGTTCTGTGGTGCTCATCGTGGCTGGGTCGGCGTGGCAGCTGGCTGTGCTGGCAGTGGCGGGCGTGCTGGGGGCGACGGTGTTGCGCCGATGCTTGCCGACGTCTTCCTCGCCCACCACCTCCGAGAAACTCCGCCCGGTGCCTGCGGGGCTCGCGTGGGGCTGCGTGGCGGCGTTCTTCCTCCTGCTCGGCGGGCTGGCGGCGGCTGCTCAGCTCAGCGGCGGGTACCTGCTTACCCGGGCGAACGCCTTCTATCAATCGGGGGCCTTGGTCTTTGGCGGCGGGCACGTGGTGCTACCGCTGCTCGAGGAGCAGTTCGTGGGCTCCGGCTGGCTCACACAGGAGGAATTCCTGGCCGGCTATTCGGTGGCACAGGGCGTGCCGGGGCCGCTGTTTACCTTCGCTTCCTACCTCGGGGCGGTCGATGGCGGCCTTGGCGGCGCCGTCCTTGGCACCGTCCTCATCTTCCTGCCCGGCGCCCTGCTTACGCTGGCCGCGCTGCATTTCTGGGCACGGTGGAACCACCTGGCGTGGCTGCGCGGGGCGCTGTCCGCGGTGAGCGCGGCGGTCATCGGGCTGCTCGTGGCAGCGCTGTGGGACCCCATCCTCACCCACGGCGTCACCGGCTGGGCCACCGGCCTCATCGCGGTGGCGGCCGGTGCCGCCCTCTTTGCGAAGGCTCCGCCGTGGGCCGTTGCGGTGGGCGCCGCGCTCGCGGGCGCACTCCTGCTGTAGCCGGCTAGAACAGCGACAAGCGCGTGGAGTGATAAACGCTGCCGAAGGGGGCGTCCACGCGCACCCAGCGGCCCTTGCCGGCCACGCGCAGGTGACGGGGCACATTCATGGGGGCGGAAAAGCCCGGGATCAGCCCCAGGTTGGTGCAGGCGAAAATCATCCGCATGGGGATTTCCACCTGCACGCCCGCAGCGTTGTCCACCGTGATGACGGTCTGGTTGAGCAGGCTCGACGGCGGGCCCATCGGGCCGGAAAACTCACGGGCCAGGCGCTGGCCCTGATCAGATAGCTCGCGCACGACAGCAACCGGCAGGGTGTCGATTTCCTGAAAACCCTCCGCCGGCGGCAGCGCGCCCGGCCACGAGGCATCGCGGGCAGGGCCTAAGTCGAGGTCCGCGGTGTTCTCGGTATCGGGGGCCGAGAGGGCGCCGCCAAGCGCCTGCGCGGAGACCACCGCGCCGTCACGCCCTACCGTTCCGGTGATGCGGCGGGCGGCCACAACCTCGAAAGGAGTGGTGACAAAGACGTCAACGCGCTGGTCATCGAGCTGACGCAGGCGTACCGACGCCGCGGCATCCAGCCCCACGGCGCGGGCAATCAGGGCCTTGAGCCCCGCCCCTCCGCCGGTGAGGGTGAGCGACTCACTCTCCATCATCGAGCTCGACCACTGCGTGCTCGAGGATGATCTGCCGCTCGTCCTCGCTCACCGGGCGCGGCATCTGAGTATCCGGGTCGATGGTGACTTGGACACAGTCGATGACGCAAGCGACCTCGCCGTGAACGTCCTTCACCTGCTGGCGGGTGGTAAAGGAGGTCTTCCCCAGGCGCACGACGGTAGTCTCCACCGTCACCGTGCCGTGGCGGCCGTCCCACTTGATGGGGCGGAGGTAGTCAGCCTCGATGTGGCGGACAAAGGCCACCATGTTCAGCCCACGGGAGTAGAAGTTGTGCATGGCAAAAGCCAAGCGCGCTTCCTGCGCCAACTCGATGAAGTTGGCATTCATCATGTGGCCGTACATGTCGAAGTCTGACCAACGCACGTTCACCGTCAGCGCGTGGACGTTGTCCGTAGTCTCCTCCGACACGACATTCTGAGTAGACATTCCAGAGTCCTTCCGGTTTCTTCTCTTTACTCTTCCCCGGTTTTCCCGGAGCGCTCGGGGCCTAGCGGCTGAGCTTGCGGTGGGTCACGCGGGACGGGCGGGCAGCGTCCTCACCGAGGCGCTCGACCTTGTTCTTCTCGTAGTCGCCGAAGTTGCCCTCGAACCAGAACCACTGGCCCTCGGCAACGTTGCCCTCCCAGGCCAGGATGTGGGTACAGGTGCGGTCCAGGAACCAGCGGTCGTGGGAAATGACCACGGCGCAGCCCGGGAACTTCTCCAGCGCATTTTCCAGGGAGCCCAGGGTCTCGACATCCAGGTCGTTGGTCGGCTCATCGAGGAGGATCAGGTTGCCGCCCTCCTTGAGCGTCAGCGCCAAGTTCAGGCGGTTGCGCTCACCACCGGAGAGCACCTTGGACGGCTTCTGCTGGTCCGGGCCCTTAAAGCCGAAGGCAGAGAGGTAGGCGCGCGACGGCATCTCGTTCTGGCCCACGTGGATGTAGTCCAGGCCGCCGGAGACGACCTCCCACACCGTGGCCTCCGGATCGATGTTCTCGCGGTTCTGGTCCACGTAGGACAGCTTCACGGTCTCGCCCACGTCAACGGAACCGGAATCCGGCTGCTCCAGGCCCACGATGGTCTTGAACAGGGTGGACTTACCCACACCGTTCGGGCCAATAACGCCGACGATGCCGTTGCGCGGCAGGGTGAAGGACAGGTCCTTGATGAGGACCCGGCCGTCGAAGCCCTTGGTCAGGTCCTTGACCTCCACGACCTTGTTGCCCAGGCGCGGCGGGGTCGGAATCTGGATTTCCTCGAAGTCGAGCTTCTTGTACTGCTCGGCCTCGGCCGCCATCTCCTCGTAGCGCTGGAGACGGGCCTTGTTCTTGGCCTGGCGAGCCTTGGAGCCAGAGCGCACCCAGGCGAGCTCTTCCTTCAGGCGCTTCTGCAGCTTCTTGTCCTTAGCGCCGGCGACCTCGAGGCGCTCGGCCTTCTTCTCCAGGTAGGTGGAGTAGTTGCCCTCGTACGGGTAGAGCTTGCCGCGGTCGACCTCACAGATCCACCCCGCGACGTGGTCGAGGAAGTAGCGGTCGTGGGTCACGGCCAGGACAGCGCCCGGGTAGGACTCGAGGTGCTTCTCCAGCCACTGGACGGACTCGGCGTCGAGGTGGTTCGTAGGCTCGTCAAGCAGCAGCAGGTCCGGCTCGGACAGCAGCAACTTGGCCAAGGCCACGCGGCGGCGCTCACCACCGGAGAGGTTGGTCACCGGGTCATCGGACGGCGGGCAGCGCAGGGCCTCCATGGCCTGCTCAATCTTGGAGTCAACCTCCCACGCATCGGCGTGGTCCAGCTCCTCCTGCAGCTTGCCCATCTCTTCCATGAGCTCATCGGAGTAGTTGGTGGCCATCTCCTCTGCGATCTCCTCGAAGCGCTGCTTCTTCTGGAAGATCTCGCCGAGGCCCTCCTCGACGTTTTCGCGGACCGTCTTGTCGTCGTTCAGCGGCGGCTCCTGGAGGAGGATGCCCACGGTCTTGCCCGGGTCGATGAATGCCTCACCGTTGGAGGGCTGGTCCAGGCCGGCCATGATCTTCAGGATCGAGGACTTACCTGCACCGTTGGGGCCGACGACGCCAATCTTGGCGCCCGGGTAGAAGGCCATGGTGACGTTGTCCAAAATGACTTTGTCACCGATGGCCTTGCGCACGTTTTTCATCGTGTAGATGAACTCGCCCATGTTTCACCCTTTGCTTCTGTCAGGATTGGTAAATAACAGTACAAAGACTACATCACATGGGCGGCGGCGGTGCCCCGCCCTTTGTTCCCTCGGCCTAGGCCATAACCTCCTCCGGCTCGCGCTGCTCCTCCTGCTCCGCTGCTGCCCCGTTCAGGGCCTGCTGGCGGTCCGCAGCCGTGTCGTGCGGGGAGTCCCCCGCTCCCGGCTGGAGCGCCTCCGGCATCTCTTCGTCCGGCGCGGGCTCTGCAGGCTGTCCCGTGCCCGCGTCCGGCTGGCCGGTGGGGACCGTGTGATCGTAGTCCGGCACCGGCGGGTTCTCCCCCAGCCACAACGGCTCGCCGCCGTCCTCGCTATAGACCGCCGGGACCTTGGTGGAGGTCACCACCACGAAGCGGTTGAGGTCTAAGCCCACGTGGGAGGCCTTGATGTAGCTGCGTGAGCGCTTGGCGCCGTGCTGATCCTCCCAGCGGTCGGTCACGAGGGGGCCAGTCACCAGAATCGGCATTCCCTTGCGCAGGGAGCGCTTCACGTTGATGGCGCACTGGCCCCACACCTCGGCGTCGATGAAATTAAGGTCCAGCTCGCGCCATAGGATGCCGCCGCCCTCCTTCGGCTCGGCGACACTGCGCGAGGACGCGATGCGAAAGCGGGTCTTGTACATGTTCTCACTGATCTTGGAAAGCTCCGGCTCGTGAGTAAGCCGGCCGGTGATGGTGATGGGGTATTGAGACATTGTGGTAGTCCGTTCTTTGTAGGTTGTCGTGGGTTCTGTGCGGTTTTAAGGAAACCTGTTCGCTTCCCTCACTTCGCATCTTCGCCGCCTTCTGCGGAACCCACAATGCCCCGCGTGCCAGCCTGTGGATAACTAGTTGAAGACGTCAACTAGATCCCCGTTTCCGCAGGCTAATTGTCACACCCGTTACACGGGCACAGGACTACTACTGCTGACGGAAGCCTGTCTCGTCGCCTTCACTCATCTGCTTGAGCATGGCGTTGTAGCGCTCCAAGTCCGCGTCACCATCAATGTCGGCCTTGGCGTCATGGCGGCGGGCCAGGGCGCGGTCCTCCCGCAGCCAATCAATGAACAGCTTGCCAAAGACCACCACCAGCGGGAATTGGCCGAAGCCCCACGCAATGCCGCCGCCCGTGCGCTGGTCCGTGACAAAGTCCGGGTTCCACGGCAGCTCCAGGGACTGATAAAAGTCCAGGCCCAGGATGGTTTGCATCTGCATCAGATACACGCCGGCAAACAGGTGGAGGGGCATCGAGGCAAAGATGATGAGCAGCCGGATGCCGGTGGGCGCGCGCCACGGCAGCGGGTCCGGGCCGATGACCTCCCAGTAGTAGATGTAGCCCGAAATCAAAAACACCCAGTTCATGATGACGTGCCCGGCGTGCTCTGAAATCGCTAGGTCGTAGAAGTTCGGGAAGAGGTAGAGCACGTACAGGAAGCCGAGGAACTGCACCAGGTTGACCGCCGGGTGCGTGAGGACGCGAAGGATGCGTGACTTGGTGAGTGCCACGGCGGCGTCGTGAAGCGTGGGCTTGCCTGGAGCCCCCGGTTCGAAGGCCTCCATCACCAGCGTGACCGGTGCGCCCAGCACCAGGCAGAGCGGGATGGCCATGGAGAGGATCATGTGGACCAGCATGTGCATGGAGTACAGCGCCGGCATGTACAGGCCGATGCCGTTGCTCATGATGACGGTCATGCCCAGCGCACCGAGCAGGAACCACGCGGTTCGCGACGCCGCCCAGGTAAGCCCGCGGCGCTTGAGACGCCACACGGCGTACAGGTAGAAGGCCGCAAGGACCAGCCCCAGGGTGCCGAACATCAAGTCAAAGCGGAACATGGTCCACACGTTGGTGTAGCTGGGGGCGTCTAAAAGCTCGTAGCCCAGCAAGATCTGCATGGAGTTCAGGTTCGGATCGCGCGGGGGCGGGGGCGGGGTGCGGCCCATCGAGATAGCCACTCCCACAGTGGCGGCCATGATGAGAACCTCCACCACAGCGACGCGGACAAACAGGCGCGGGGAGCGCTCCAGCTGCGGGATGGTCACGCGGCGGTGAACGAAGCCGATGGCGGCAAGCACCACGGTGAGCACGAACTTGGCGAGTACGAGCAAGCCGTAGCGCGTAGCAAACAGGTCCGCCAGCTCCACGCGAATCAGCGCATTAACCACGCCCGTAGCCGCGAGCCCGACGATGGAGAAAAGCGCCACGCTGGAATAGCGGCGCACCGCCACGCCCATGTCGGGGCCAAGGCGCCGGCCGTGCGCGATCAGCCCCATAAGGCCGCCCACCCACAGCATGATGAACAGCAGGTGCAGCAGCAGCGAGTTGGTGCCGTAGTCATGGTCGCCGCCGGCGGCGGAGTGGCCCTCCAAGCCCAACGGCACGGTGAGCAGCAGCGACAGGAAGAAAGCCACGACCTGACCGGACCACGACCGGGCGGCGAAGCCCACCACTGCCACGACGGCCGCAATGACGGCGGTGACGAGCCAGACTTGCGACGCCGCAATCTGACCCACCGCCATACCCATGAGCTCCGAGTTGAGGACCTGCCCCAGCGGCGTGCCGGTCAGGTCCGACATCACTAGCGGGACCTCCAGCAACGACACCATGCCGGCGCCAAGCGCAGCCCACGCGCCGGTGCGGGCGGCCAGGTGACCGTCGACAGTCAGGCGTGCCATATTCAGCCGCTCGTTATCTCCCTCCGGCACGGCGGGATGAATCAGGAACGCGCTGGCCATGAAGGAACCCACGGACAAGGCCATGAGCATCCAGGCGACGGCGCGGAAGAAGGGCAGGCCAAAGGTGGTCAGGCGGCCGGGATCCGGGATTCCCAGTGCGGCCAGGGAATCCGCAAGGAAAAACAGGGAAATGACGCCACCGACTAGTCCGGCAAAAACGAGGAAAAAGAGATAGAGAAGGCGGGAAGACTTGGCCCTAGAAGGCGCGTGCGAGGGCTGCACCACAGCCTTCTTCACTGCCCGTGTGCTGGAGTTTTCTCTTTCTTCGTGCATAAGGGGCAGTCTACAGCCAGCCTTAGATTCTTACCTAAATAGCAGCAAAGATTCAGCAATCGGGTAATATGCCCTTATGGACTCCCGCCAACTGCAGTATTTCCGGATGGTCGTTGACCACGGGTCCTTTACGCATGCCGCGGAACAGTTGCAATTAACACAGCCTTCACTCAGCCTTTCCGTGCGCAGGCTAGAGGAACACCTCAAGGTCAAGCTCCTCTCCCGCGGTCGCGGTGGAGTAAAGACCACAGAGGCCGGTGACTACCTCTATGGAATCGCTACCTCGATCGACGCCCTGCTCAACTCGGCAGAGACGCGCCTGGCGGAGATGGCGGCCGGCACCGCCGGCTCTGTCACGGTCTCCTGCGCCCCGGAGTTCACCTGGCTGTTCATGCCGGAAGCGCTGCGCCGCATGCGGATGCAGGCGCCAGAGGTAAGCATTTCCTTAAATGACTTAGACGCCTCATCCACGCTCAGCCACGTCACCGACGGCTCCATAGAAATCGGCATCGTGCTCACCACGGACGCAGCCGGCTTCACCCACCGTTACAACGACCGGTTATCCATCCACCGCGTCTGCGACATCGACTTGTGCGTGGCACTTCCCGAGCGCCTGGCGCACCTTCCCGAACCACTCAGCCTCACCGCGCTCACCCAGGAGACGTGGCTGCTGCCGCCGCAGGTCCGTGAGCTGCGCACTCTACCGGATGCCCTCAAGCGCCTGTGGTCCACCAATCCCGGGTATGCGCCAACCTCGACGCAAGAGGTCTCCTCGCTCCAGACCGCACTCCCCCTTGTCGCCGGGGACTTCGGCATCAGCCTCATGCCCTACACGGCCCAGGCATTCAGCCAGGCCGGAGTTCACTTCCGCCGCGTACAGGAACCGCTTCCGGAGGTGCAGGCCCTGCTCATCCACCGCGCAAATCACGCCCTATCCCCGGCGGCCAGCACGTTTGTGGACGTGCTCTTGAACACCGACAGCCCCGCGGCCGCTACCCCACTCGCGAACATCTAGGCGTTTCGAGGCGGCTGCCACCGGTGAGCTATGATGACTCGGTACGCCTCCATAGCTCAGCGGATTAGAGCAGTGGGTTTCTACCCCATGTGTCGCGGGTTCGAGTCCTGCTGGGGGCACGTATGAACATCACGTTAGCCACGTTTGAGCACGCCCCGGCGGCAGCACTGCGCGGGGTGCGCTTTGCTAACGCCTGGGCGCCGTCGAAAAGCTATGCGTCCTCGCGCCGCGGGGTACTCACCGGCCAGTACCCGCAGCGCGGTGCCACCACCCGCATCACAGATGTATTCGCGGAAGCCGGCTTCGAGGTGCGAGAGGACGCGCACCCCAGCGAGACCACGCGGGTGTTCCGGCTCCTAGAGCAGCCAGACCCCGCCGCGCTCGAGACCCTGTCCGGCGTCGTCGCGGTGTGCTCGCTGTTGGGTGAGCCAGCCCCGATGTCCGTGTGGTGGCCAGGGGTGGCCGAGGAAGGCACCTCGCGTGAGCTCGTCTCCCCCATGGATATCGCGCCGACGCTGGCGGCCATTGCAGGGCTCGACGTGCGCCCGAACGCCCGGCTTTCTTTCGACGGGCTTAACTTGGTGCCGGTGCTGCGCTACGGCGCGTCCGGGCATGCGGCCCTGTTCTTCGACCATGGCGTGCGCATGCAGGACGCCGCACTCATTCACGGCACGGCAACGCCTGCCGACGCCCTCCCCCGCCTCCAGGACGAATGGCGCACGTGGAAGGGCTTCATGGAGCTAGGGCCGCTGCAGTAGCGTTTAGGCCGCCGGGATGACGACCCAGAGGATCAGATACAGCAGAATGCCGGAGAAGCCCAGCAAGGTGGCAACCACAAAAAGGATGCGCACCAGGGTGGGGTCCAAGTCGTAGGTCTCCGCGATTCCGCCGCAGACACCTCCGATCATCGTGTCAGTAGTGGAACGGGTCAGTCGCTGGTTGTTCATGTTGTCTCCTTTCAGCCTCTATTATTCAGAACTCCGGGGGCGAAAGCATCAGTGTTTACCCCTATGTTTCCCCGAGTTCTGCTCCACTCGTGCTCTACGCTGGGTGGAGACCTCCCTATGACAGAAAGGACGCCTGACACCATGGCTCACTCCCCCGGGC
>OJLL01000049.1_pt1 | contig 40036 bp, 39 predicted proteins | sample 1596941 | NCBI WGS metagenome assembly OJLL01 (sample SAMEA3904689, study PRJEB24821) | metagenome | biome: Builtin; feature: hospital; material: surface | place: USA | collected 2013-08-13 | reverse complement strand
GCGCTGCCCGCTGCGATACACGCAGCTCAGCGCCTTCTGCGAGGCCACGGTGGCGTCCCAGGCGGCGGCCGGGGTCAGGCAGTTGTCGCAGTTGCCGCAGGGCTTGGGATAGGTTTCGCCGAAGCCGGCCAGCAGCAAGGTGCCGGCGACAGCGAGTGCGCGAGTGTACTTCTTCATTAGGCGCCGACCGCCTTTCCTACGTAGAACGCAATCTCCACGGCCGCCACGATGACGAGGACGAAGCTGCCGCCCATGATGAGGCGGTACAGCAGGGTCTGCGTGGTGTTTTCGATATAGAAGGTCTCTGCCTGGCGCTGTGTGTTCTTCAGCGTGTACAGCCCCAAGAAGATAAAAGACACAATTCCCGCCAACAGCCAGCCGCCGATGGCCAGACCGAAGTACAGGCCCTGCGTCGGAGCGGAGGCCAGCGGCGCCACGATGAGCAGGATCAGAGCGATGACAGCGGAGACTCCCGCCGCGATGAGCAGCGGCCACGGGCCTTCCGTTGGGGAGGTCGGGGCATTTGCCTTGCGCTGTGAATCCTGCGCCGGTGCCTTCTGGCTAAAGCCGCCGGGGCTGCTCGGGGAGCCGAATCCGGAACCAGACTTGGCCCCAGAGTTAGACCCAGAGGTGGACCCAGCCCTCGCGGGCGCGGCCGGGGCACTTCCAAACCCCTGACCGGAGCCTCCACCGGAGTTGCCCGCCGGGCGCGGTGCGGGGCTGCTGGGCGCGCCAAAGCCGGAACCAGAGCCGAATCCCGAACCCGAACCAAATCCAGAGCCAGGGTTAGAGCCGGAACCAGGATTAGAGCCAGGCCTAGGAGCGGAGGCGGGGCGGCTGGGCGAGCCAAAGCGAGATCCGCTCGGGGAACCGAAACCGGAGCCACTCGGGGAACCGAAGCCGGAGCCCTGCGCGGGCTTCCCTGCAGAAGGCTGACCCGCGGAAGGCTGGCCCTGCGAGGGCTTACCCTGCGGCGGGCGGCCGCCGAACTGCGGCGAGGAGCCAGGAGAACCAAATGTCATTGCGACGACTTTCTCTATAACGCGTGTTCCCTCTCGCCACGTCCCCCGCCTCCCTGCGCCGAGGGGCAGAAAGGCGGCGTCGCAGCCAGAGAGAGGAGAGTACTGAAAGTGAAGGTAGTCGCACCCCCGGACACGGCACCTGCTCACCGCCGCGCACAGCCACACGTGTTCGAACACCGCCGAAAAGTGTCTGGCTCTTCTACACCACAACGAGCAGGAAACGCGCAGGGAACGCGAAAACTCTGCAAGCAAAAGAATGCCATACAGCGGTTACTTTTTCTGCCCAGTAGGGCAATCTCTTCGCCCCACCGACCCCAAGGACCACGCAGAAAACGGGGTTTTACAGCGGAATGTGTACCTTAAATCGACTCAAGGAGTACTCCCCACCGTGAATACTGGGCCTACCCCATTTAGAGTTCCCCCAGTTTCGTGCAAAGATACTGAGCATGACAAATCAATCGGCAACCGCAACCACCGCTCACGGTGGCGAGAGCATCCGATTCATCCCGGTACATTCCACTTTGTACCCGTGGCTGGTCACGGTGTTCGTCGTCACGTTCCTCATCTCGAACATCAACGCCACGAAGGGCGTCCAGCTCGGCCCTCTCATTACTGACGGCGCCTTCTTCCTCTTCCCCCTCGCCTACATCGTGGGCGATGTCCTCTCCGAGTGCTACGGCTTCAAGTCCACCCGCCGCGCCGTCTACATCGGCTTCGCCATGGCGATTTTGGCGGCACTGTCCTTCTATATCGCCATCTGGCTGCCCGCCGCGGACTTCTACGAGGGCCAAGAGGCCTTCGAGGCCACGTTGGGCCTGGTCCCGCAGATCCTCGCCGCCTCCTTGGCCGGCTACGTCGTGGGCCAGCTGCTGAACTCCTTCACGCTGGTGAAGATGAAGGCCCGCTCGGGCGAGAAGGACCTCATCGCCCGCCTGGTCGCCTCCACCGTCGTCGGCGAGTTCGGCGACACCCTGCTGTTCTGCGCCATCGCAGCTCCCGTCATCGGTATCGATTCCTTCGGCGGCTTCGTCAACTACGTCGTCGTGGGCTTCCTCTGGAAGACCGCCTGCGAGGTCATCATGCTTCCGCTGACCACCGTGGTTATCTCCTGGGTCAAGCGCCGTGAGGATTACGTGCCTATCGACGAGGCCGAAACCTCTGCGTCAGCGCCATCTAAGTAGCAGCGACCTGTCCCGAATTTTCACCCCCTTGGCACACACTGTGCTACGGGGGTCTATTTCTCTCTTCCCTTTGCTCTCCCCATTGAATACAATGTATTCACGATGGTTAAGGAGGAAATATGGCGACTTTGACAATTCGCATGGATGATAACGACGCTGAACTCGTCAGGAATCTAGCTGCCTTTGAGGGCCGTACAATATCTGATTTTGCCCGAGCAGCGCTTTTAGAACGGGCCGAAGACTACTACGATCTTCAGGAACTGCGCGCAGCAATGGCAGAAGATTCTGGCGAACGGTTTAGCCTTGATGAGGTCCTCGAGGATCTCTAAAGATGCAGGAGAGAATCACTTCATATCACGTCGAATTCACGTCGAAAGCCCGCAAACAGCTAAAGAAGTTTGACCGATTCGATGCGCGAATCATCGTGACCTGGATCCAAAAGAACCTCGAAGGCTGCGAAGACCCTCGAGCTCTCGGAAAAGGATTGACTTCAAACCGTTCAGGTGAATGGCGCTATCGGGTCGGTTCTTACCGCATTCTGGCGTACATCCACGACCAGAAAGTAACGATTGAGGTATTCGCTATTGGCCACCGGAAGGACATCTACGATGCCTAAGCGTCTGCGAACTTCCCTCATCCCCGCCCTGAGCCTGGCCACGGCGCTCAGCCTTGTGGCGTGCTCAGGTACGGAAGAAAACTCGTCGTCAGCGACGACGAGCAGCACGGCACCGGAGACACCGCGGAGCAGTGAGACGTCGTCAAGCGCAGCGCCCACCCCTCCGCCACTCAACGCCGGCCCCGCACCAGCCCTGACCGGCACGTTTGAGATGGACGGCCCGGCCACCATCACTGGCGCAACGTACGATTCCATGCCTTTCGTCACCCCGCTGAACCCCGCCGGCCCACAGGCCACGATGGTGCGCTGGGTGGACGGCTGGGGCCAGTCCCCCGCCACCGCGGAACAGGGCACGACCTACGTGTTGGGACATGCCTGGGGCCAGCAGAAACTCGTGTTCAACCCGTTCTCCGAGGTGGTGACGGCCAACGTTGATCTGGGCGCTCCCACCACCGTGGAGGGCCTGGACGGAGTGCAGGTGCAGCGCTTTACGACGTCCACCCTCAACGGCGCCCACATCCGCATGACCTCGGCCGACGGGGCGGGCCGCGAGTGGATCGTGGACAACGCCTTCCTCGTGGGCAAGGAACAGCTAGGCAGCGACGCCGACCTGATGAACACCGAGGTGCCCGGGCGCATCGTGCTCATTGCCTGCGCCGTCGACGGTTACACGGACCTGGATTACAACGTCATCGTCACCGGTCACTTGGCGTAATAGCGCCCCAGGAACTCGTCGCGGTAGGCCTCGTAGTAGCCGCCGTCGATAGCAGCGCGGATGTTGTCCACCAAGCGAATCATGAACTCCACGTTGTGGATGGTGCACAGCGTGCCGGCCAGGAATTCCTTGGCCTTGAGCAGGTGGTGGATGTAGGCGCGGGAGTAATTCTCCGACACGTAGCCGCCGAACTCCTCGTCCACGCCCGCGAAGTCCCGCTTGAAGCGGGCATTGGTGAGGTTGAGCCGGCCGTCGAGGGTGTAGACACCGCCGCGGCGCGCCAGGCGGGTAGGCGCGACGCAGTCGAAGGTATCGGCCCCGGCCTCGACGGCGGTAAAGATGTCATCCGGCTCGGAGATCCCCAGCAGGTGCCGAGGCTTGCCGACGGGCAACTCGTCGCACACCCAGCCCACAATCGTTCCCAGATTCTCCTTCTCCAGAGCGCCACCGATGCCGAAGCCGCCGAAGCCGCGCCGGCCATTCGCCTCAGCGCGATCGGAGAGCTCCACCAGCCCGCGGGCAGCTTGGCGGCGCAGGTCCTCGTACTGTGCACCCTGCACCACGCCCCACAGAGACTGGCGCGGCTTTTGCGGGCCGCGGGCGAGAGTCAGGCGGTCGTGTTCGTCCAGGCAGCGCTGCGCCCAGCGGCGCGTGCGCTCCACGGATTCCTCCTGGTAGGTGCGGGTATCCACCAGGGTGGTGAGCTCATCGAAGGCAAACATGATGTCCGCGCCCAGGCCGTGCTGGATCTGCATGGAGACTTCCGGGGTGAAGCGGTGCGTGGAGCCATCAATAAAGGACTTGAAGTCCACGCCATCCTCATCCACCTGGGCCATGCGTTCCTTCTTGGCCGCGCGAATATCAGACTCGGTGAGCTCCGCGATGTCCATGGCCAGGACCTTCTTGAAACCCACGCCGAGCGACATGACCTGGAATCCGCCCGAGTCGGTATAGGTGGGACCGTGCCAGTTCTCGAAGGCGGCCACGCCGCCGGCCTCGTCCACGATGTCGTGTCCCGGCTGCAGGTAGAGGTGGTAGGCGTTGGACAGGATTGCCTGCGCACCGGTCAACCGGATCTGCTCCGGGGTGAGCGTCTTCACCGTGGCCTTGGTGGCCACCGGAATGAACGCCGGGGTTTGGATATCGCCATGCGGGGTATGGATAACACCGGTGCGGCCGTGCTTTCCCGGCTGTGCTGGACCGCTCAAGTCCAGCTCCTTCGTCACGTCGAAGGACAGGTCGGTCTCCAGCTGCGGCGTAGGGTGAGTCATAAGGCCTTAGTCTACTGGCTGCGCCGCCCCGTGCTTGCGCTCCCATTCTTCCTCGAGCGCGGTGCCCTCGATGTCCAGCTGCGGGATGAGCTTGTCCAGCCACTTCGGCATCCACCAGGTGGTGTGCCCCATGAGGAACATGGTGGCGGGGACTAAGGACATGCGGACCAGGAAGGCGTCGAAAAGCACGCCCGCTGCCAGCGCGAAGCCGAAGATCTGGATGAAGGGCAGCGGCTGGTTGATGAAGGCCACGAACACCGCAATCATGATGATCGCCGCGGCGGTGACCACGCGGGCACCGGCGGTAAAGCCGGCGATGGTGGCCTCATCGTTAGCGTTGTACTTGCTGTACTGCCCGCCCGTTCCCTGCGGGTAGCGCGAGATGTGCTCGCGCATGCGCGTGACTAGGAAGACCTGGTAGTCCATGGCCAGGCCGAAGGTCACGCCGATGAGGAAGATGGGCATGAAGGAAATCAGCGGGCCCGGCGCAGGCACCAGACCGGTGAGGCCGTCCTGCCACACCAGGATGGTCAGGCCGAAGGCACCGCCGACGGAGAGCAGGAAGCCCAGGCCCGCCACCAGCGGCACCAAGATGGAACGAAACACCGCCAACAGCAGGACGATGGCCAGGCCCACCACGATGGCGAGGTAGGGTCCCATGGCCCCTTCAAGGCGCTCGGTGATATCGAGCTGTACGGCGGTCAGGCCCGTCATGCCGATCTCGGCGCCCGTGGTGTCCTCCAACTCGGCACTGGCGGTGCGCAGGGCGGAAGCGGTGCCGATGGTCTTCTCATCCGTCGGCGCGGTGGTCGGCGTGATCATGATCTGCGCCGCGGTGGAATCCGAATTCACGCCGACGAGCTGCGCGTGTTTGACGCCGCCGACCTGGTTGAGGCGCTGCGCGGAGTAGATGAAGGAGGCCAGCGCGGCCTTGTGCTGCGGGTCATCATCGCCCTGCTGGCTGCTCACGTACGGCCGCAGCGCCGCCAAGTCCGGGTTGGCGGTGGAGCCGTCCACGATGACGAGGAACGGGCCGTTGATGCCGGGGCCGAAGCCCTCAGAGAGCAGGTCGGCGGCCTTGCGCTGGGTGGTGTCCGGGTTGGACGTCGTATCCGCCGGCAGGGCCAGCTCCATGTGCATAACCGGGGCGGTCAAAGCGCCGAGGCCCAGCACCACCAAGGCCATGACGATGCCGGGCATCTTCTGGACCGTGCGCGCCCAGCGGTTGCCCATGGTCGGGCGGTTGCGGCGCGGGCGGCGCTTGGTGGGGTTGCCCGCCACCCCGGGGATGCGCCCGGCAAAGGCCTTATCACCGAGCAGGCCCAACAGGGCCGGCACCAAGGTCAGGGCCACGAGGACAGCCATGAGCACCGTGCCAGCGGCAGCCAGGCCCATGGCGGTCAGGAAGCCGATGCGCGCCACCAGCAGCGCGAAGAGCGCGATAAACACGGTCGCACCGGCAAAGACCACCGAGGAGCCGGCCGTGCCCACGGCCATTCCGGCGGCATCCGGCCCGTCCATGCGGGAACGCTCCTGCCGGAAGCGCGACATGATGAACAGTGCATAGTCAATGCCCACGGCCAGGCCAATCATCACTGCCAGCACCGGGGTGAGGTTGTTGAGTTCGATCCAGTGCGTGGCGATCATGACGCCCATCGCGCCAAGGCCCACACCGACCACCGCGGAGATAAGCGGCATGCCGGCGGAGACCAGCGAGCCGAACGTCACGATCAGCACAATGAACGCCACCGCCAGGCCGATGACCTCCGAGATGGAGTTGACCTCGATGTCATCGCCGAAACCAGCACCGCCCGCCTCGACCTCGAGGCCGGCGTCACGGCCGATATCCATGGCCTCATGGACCACCTCTTTGTCCTCCGAGGCTACTGAGTACGGACTCTCCGCCTTGAAATCAAAAGTGGTGTAGGCAATGGTTTCATCAGCATTGACCATGGCGAGGTTGTCAGCGTCCGCCCGCGCGGTGTCCTCCGGCAGGCCCATCGACGTGAACTGGTCAATGACCTGCTGCTGAAGCGCCGGCGAGACCTCCAACGGGTTACCCCAGCGCTGCTGGCTGCCCTCCGGGATGTCCAAGCCCTCAGCAATGTGGTGCACCACGTCCTCGACCGCTTTTTTATTCTGCGGGTCGCTGAGCTTCTCCCCCTCTGGGGCCTTGAAGACCAGGTTGACCGACGGCGCGTTCGCCGGATTACCGTTTTCCGGGAAGAGCTCCACCGCGCGCTGGGTGGCGTCGATAGCGGGCGTGCCGCTGATGGAGTACTCGGTGGTCATGGACTTCATCAGCGCCAGCGTTGCACCGCCGGCCGCCACCACGATGAGGATCCAGGCGATGATGACCTTCCATCGATTGATGTAAGACCAGCGGCCTAGGCGGTAGAGCAGCTTTGCCACAAAGTTTCCCCTCTAAGATGCGCGCCTGTGCTGCGCGGTGCTTCTGGTAGTGGACACGAATGTGCACCAGTCTAACCAGCTAGGCTGTGAAGCCCTAACGGTGTCACGCTCGCCAGCAGGACACCACCACGTAACACTGGTGACCCTTCTTTCTATTTTCCATTGCGGGTGCGTCAACGCAGATGAACAATGGTCAAAGGAGCAGAGAAGACAAATAAACTTCTCGCCCTTCAGACTGAAGAACCCCGAACACCTTATTCATAAACAAAACCGGCACTCCAGAGCTAAAAACTGGAGTGCCGGGTTTGGCGGTGGCGGCGGGATTTGAACCCGCGGTTGGGGGTTACCCAACAATCGCTTTCGAGGCGATCACCTTCGGCCGCTCGGACACGCCACCGCGTTCCAGATTACGGGAGTCGTCCCGAGCGACAAAATCGCTGCCCACGCCAGGCGGCGGGGACAGCGATTCAGCTCTTTAAGGCTAGGAATTAGTCCTTGAGGTTACCGATGACCTCGTTGGCCTTATCCTTGATGCCCTCGACGGCGTCGGAAGCCTTCTGCTTGGCCTCAGAGGTGACCTGGTCGGCCTTGCCCTCGTTCTCCAGGTTCTCGTTGTCAGTCACGTCGCCGGCAGCTTCCTTGGCCTTGCCGACGAACTCGTCCTTCTTGTTCTCGAAGTCACCCATAGTTTTCTCCTTTATCTATCAGCGTTTCTGATGTGGCCCCCAGCCTACACCCGATTCGGAGGTTATTGGAGGGCTCGTAGCCCGCATTCGCTCTCAGCGAATTCCACCGAAGAAATCGGTGAGCATGGTCGCGCACTCTCCCTCCAGCACTCCGCCGCGTACCTCGGGAACGTGGAGGGCGCCGGGGGCGCGGAGGACGTCGACAAGCGAGCCGCATGCCCCCGTCTTAGGTTCAAAGGCACCAAAGACCACCGAGGACACCCGGGAAGCCTGAATCGCGCCCGCACACATGGCGCACGGCTCCAAGGTGACAACCAGCTCGCAGCCCTCCAGCCGCCAGCCATCGCCGTGCACGTGCACCGCCTGGCGGATGGCGTCCACCTCCGCATGCGCGGTGGGGTCATTGAGCTGCTCGCGGCGGTTAACGCCGGTGGCGAGTTCTCTACCGGAGGCGTCGTATAGCACGGCACCTACCGGGATATCCCCCGCCGGCGTGGTGCGCGCAACCTTCAGGGCGCGGCGCATGCGGGCCTCCGCGCGTACCAGCCCCTCTGCGGGTTTAAGAGCCATCCGAGTCGAAGCCGTCGATGAAATCCTCCAGCTCATCGCCAAAGCCCAGCTCGCCGGCGATGCGCAGGAGCATGTCGGACGGCCAGTCCTCATCGTTGTCAATGATGTAGCCCAGCTGGTCCTCATCCAGGCCCAAGTCAGTGAAGATATCGAAGTCGCCATCGCCGTACGGGTCGGCGTCCTCCCACTCGTCCTCGTCCAGATCCGGAATCTCAATGTCGCGCAGGTCCAGGAAGTCCGCGGCGAAATCGTCTTCGGCGGCATAGGTGGCGTCGGAAAGCAGCACCCGCACATCCCCCGGCACCGGGCGGACCACGACAAAATAGTCATCCTCCACGCACAACAGCGCAAATGCCGCGCCCTGGGAGCGCAGGTTGCGCACCGCCTTGATCGAGGTCTGGACATTGTCAAAGTCATCCTCGAAGGGGCGAATCACCCAGCCGGCCTCGCTGCGGGCAACGGTGATGGAAAAAGAGAGATCGTCGTGGCTCATACCTCGTCAGATTAGTCGGGTTGTGCCACAATTGTCACCGTGAGTTCTCAAGATGTTCAACGCCCCGTCTGCATTATCGGCCTCGGCCTCATTGGTGGCTCCCTGCTGCGCGATCTTGCCGCGACCAAGCACCCAGTATTCGGCTACAACCACTCCACATCCGGTGCCCGCACCGCCATTAAGCAGGGCTACGACGTCACGAACGATCTACCCGCCATCCTGCGCCGCGCGGAAGCGGACAACGCGCTCATCGTCATCGCCGTGCCCATGAGCGCGGTGGCGGAGGTCCTCGACGCCATCCAGGAGCACGCCCCGACCTGCCCGCTGACCGACGTCGTCTCGGTCAAGACCGAGGTGCGTCAGCTCATCACCGAGCGCGGCATGGACGCCCGCTACGTGGGCGGTCACCCCATGGCAGGTACCGCCGAGTCCGGTTGGGAGAACTCGAAGACCGGTCTGTTTGACCGCGCCGCCTGGGTTATTACGTACGACTTCGCGGCCGAGTGCGAGGCCCGCGGGGAGCGCGTGCCCGCCGAGTGGGAGGCCACGTTTGCCGATGTTGTACGCATGACCCAGATGGTCCACGCGGAGGCCGTCCCAGTGCGCGTGGTCAATCACGATGCCGCGGTGGCCCGCATTTCTCACCTGCCGCACGTGCTGGCGGAGACCCTCGCGGTGGTGGGCGATAACGGCGGAATCCTGGCCCAGTCCCTAGCAGCCGGCTCTTTCAAAGACGGTACGCGCGTGGCGGGTACGCGCCCCGATTTGGTGCGCCAGATGTGCGAGACCAACGCGTCCGCCCTGGTCGAGACCCTCGATGAGGCCTTGGAGCTGCTGCAGGATGCGCGCGATTCACTGGCCTCGGATACGCCGTCCATCGCTGCGCTTGCCGACGCCGGCTTCCGCGCCCGCACACGCATCGAAGCCCGCTCGGGGGCTCGTAAGGAATCAGTCTCCCCGATCAAGATTTCCTCCCGCCCAGTCTTGCGCTTGCACCCGGGTGCCCCGAACTGGGTGGCGCAGCTGCGCCAGACCGAGTCCCTGGGCGGCCGAATCGAGATCTTCTAGGCGGCGGAAGGGCTTCCAGCCCTGACCTTCTGCCCTAGCAGGCAGTTTCTCAACTGGTTCCCCTCACCTGGTTCCAGTCAAAAGGTTTCTTTGCCCCCAAACGAACCTTCTGCCTGGTTAAAGATGGTTTACTTGCCCCCAAGGGAACCTTTTGACTGGAGACTTCTGAGTGAAGCCTTTTAGGTCGTGCGCATGGCGTTTTCAGCCCCCAAAGATGCCTTCTAGCGGATGCCTTTTGTGGGGTGCCATTTGCCGACGGTTTGTGGGGTGCCATCGAGCGACCGACTGTGAAGCAGCGTGCGCGGCGGCGTAGTGCGGTGGCGTGGGGCGCTTAGTCGCGGAAGGTGTCGTCGCGGCGCTTGCGGGCTTGGGACTCATCGCGCGTGATGCCAAGCAGCGGGTAGCCAGCAAGGCCCGCCGCTAGGCCCACCGGCAACATCCAGAGCATGCCGGAGGCCAACCACAAGACCACGCCGAGGATGGCACCAGCGATGAGACACGAAACGAGTTTCTCTTTCATGGAGAAACAGCCTAGTTGTTACCTCGCTCAGTGCCAGACTTGCGGTGAAGCAAACGCGAAGCGATGGCTAGCACGATCAGGCCCACTATCCCGGTCACGCCGGCCGTTAGAGCTACGGGCGCACTGACCTGCATCGTTGTCGGCGGCGCCGGGGAGTTATCCGCATTAAGGACGCTGTCGGTATCGCGGCCGCTGGTGACGTCCTCGATCCAGTCGCGGACTTCGACCACGGACGTAATCGCCGCGGTCGGGGAAGGCAGATCCGGGTCCGCATTAGACGTTCCAGCCGTGGCCACGCCCACAAGGCGACCGTCGACGAAGAACGGTCCGCCTGAGTCGCCGCCTTGCATGCCCTCACCATTAAGGGACTTCACGTCCATGATGGCAGCGGCAATCATCGGGCCCACTCCCCCGAGTTCACCGGCCGGGATACTTTCCGCGCCGTCGGGTCCAACGGCGATCTCTGGCATGTCGCCGCCTTCCATCACCTGGGGCGCGTCGGACGAACCAGGTGCGGGAGCGACCATTCCGCCGTGGGCAGGCACAGCCATATCGCCAGGAGCCATGGCCCCGGAATCACCCGGGGCCACCGGCGTCATCTTCTCGCCGGACTCGTCTGGGCTAGCCGGTGGGGTGCCGCCGGATAGCAATTCGCCTACTTCCATCTCAGCCATCGGCAGCTGGCCTTTGCGGGCCATGCGGGAGCTGCTGCTCCAGCCATAGAAGTGGCCTTTCTCGCCGGCGGATGGCACCGCATCGGATAGCTTGGCGGGCTTGACGCCCGCGACGGGTTCGGTGAGATGCATGAGGCCGGCGTCAATAGTCGGTGACACTGCCCAAGAGTCCACGTCATAGACACGGGTGTCCTTGCCCTGGCCAAAGCGTGCCTGCGAGCCCTCGTTGTTGACAGACTCCAAGCAGTGGCGGGCGGTCAGCACCCACTGCTTCGCCACCAGCGTGCCGGTACAATCGCCGAAGTTTCCTATCGTGCCCATCCGCAGCGCGGCCACGGCCGCGCTCTCCTCAGTGTCCGGAGCGGGCTGGGCAAATTCCAGGGCCATGGCCGGCGCAGCGCCGATTCCCAGGACCACAGAGCTGGCCAAAACAGCAGTTATCTTTCGTGCCGTCATTACGCGGCCACCTCCTTAATTGCCCAAGCCATGACCCTCTCGGCCGGGCCCTTTCCACAGAAATTCCGCCATAGTGCGCTCAGCACCAAGAACGCGAGCACAAAGCCCACTGCTGTAAAGGTGTTGTGCAGCGAGACGTTCGCTTGCCAATAGCGAGCCGTGAGAATGTGCAGGATATAGATGGTCAATGACATCGAACCCAAAGCGGCGAAGGGAAAGGTCAGGCGCGGCAGAGCTCTGCCCAGGATGAGACAGAGATGCAGCACCAGAGCAGTAGCCGCCACAGAGAGAAGAATTTCACCGAGCACGCCCGTGTGACCGGTAAAGCGCAGCCAACCAGGAATGGAAGGGTTGAAGCGTTGCCACAGGCCAATGCCGGTGACGACGACCGCCACCGCGGTCACAATGGTGTGGGTGCGGCGGGGGCGGGTGAGGTAGACGTCGTAAAGCAGCATCCCCGCCACTAGGTACGCCAGGAACGCCACGAGGGGGTAGACCTGCGGAAGGGTGTAGGGCGCGTAGAGCGCCGTGGCCGCAGCGGTGGCCAGCGCGAAGAGCACCACCTTCCAGGCCGTGGCCAGCGGCGGCACCCAGGCGGTGAGCGCCATGGCCGCGCCCATCACCACGAGCACCACCTGGATCTCGCCGCCCACGGGCAGCAGCGCCACACCGAGGAGCATGACTAGGCAGCCGCGGGCGACGAGCCGGAAAAAGACCCGCAGCGAGTAGTCGCGGGCCAGGATCATCATGGTGACCCCGGCGATGATGGCGAATCCTGCCGCCGGCAGTCCGGAGAGCACCACTTTTGTGCTCCACAGCAGGTTGGCCATGTGCAGGACAATCATGCCGATGATGGCCAGGGAACGGGCAATATCAAGGCCCACTATTCGGGCGCGCGCTGACACCTATTTATCTCCTTGCAGTCGAAAACGTCGAAAGACCGACCAGGGGCTCTGGCCGGTCTTCTTATTTGTGTTCGTTTTCAGGTCTGCGTTTCACGCAGCACTGCGTGATGCGCGTCTCAGCGGGTAAGGGCGATGGCTTGATCCCCACGCACAAGGTAAATGCGCTGAGGCGTTGCGGAGGCATCGCGGTTCACCATTACCTTCGCCGGTTCGGACAGGAACACGGTGAAGGGAAGGTCAATCTTTCCTCTGGGACAGGCCATTTCCGTCACACCACCAAGCTCCACCCCGCCATCAACCAAGGTGAAGTTGCCTCCGTTACAGGGCAGCCACGCCGTCTGGTTCTGGAAATTCAGGGAGAAATCCTCTGGGCTCGCCTCAGACTCCCACCTGAAAGCAGTGATGTGCTCCATCTGCTCGTCGTTGGCCTCGACCAAACCTGCTGGCGCGTTCGTGATGACGCCATGCTTGGCGACGTTCACCGCCCACGCCTCCGAACTCCCCGCCAGCTCCGAGGAGCCCGCGCTAGAAAACAGCGAGGAAATAAATAGCAGGATGGAGGAGAGAATAGCTTTGATCATGGGCACCAGCATATCCGCCCGTGACCGGTTTGTCCTGGGACTCGATCCGCCATTTTTTCGATGCTTACTTGTCCAGGTCCGCGAGGATGCGCTTTGCCAGCTCAGCCGAGGACTGTGGGTTCTGGCCCGTGTAGAGGTTGCCATCCACGACGACGTGGGAGCTCCAATCCTCTGCCGCCTTGTCGTACTTGACGCCGGCGTTGACCAGCTCGCTCTCCAGGAGCCACTTCGCGTTCTCCGCGAGCCCGGTGGACTCTTCCTCCGTGTTGGAGAACGCGGTCACCTGCTTGCCGGCGAAGGCGTTGGTGCCGTCATCGTTCTTCGCCGCCAGGATGGCGGCCGGTGCGTGGCACAGCAGCGCCAGCGGCGTGCCGGCGGCAAGGCGCTGCTTAAGCAGTGCGCCGGAGACGGCGTCGACCGCTAGGTCCTCCATGGGGCCGTGGCCACCCGGGTAAAAGACGAGGTCAAAATCTTCCTCGTTGACGTCAGCGAGGGACTTCGGGTTATCGAGCACGTCCTTGATGGACTCCAGGTAAGCCCGAATCTCCTCAAGTTCCTTAGGGTCACCTGCACCCTCGCCGAGGCTTCCCTCATCCACCGTGGGCGCCACCGCGTTGGGGGTTGCTACGGTGATGTCCCAGCCGGCCTCACTAAACAGACGGTATGGAACCGCAAGTTCCTCAGCCCAGTAACCAGTCGGGCGAACAGTCCCGTCTTTGAGGGTCCAACCATCTGCTGCACTGACGACGAACAATGCGTTAGTCATTTCTCGAGTCTCCTATTATCGGGGGTTTGGTTAGGTGCCCCACTATGTCAGAAAACTCGAACGCGTGCAGTCAGCCCCGCGATCTCTGGTACAAGCACATAACCGAAGTTGATAGCACTACCGGGAAGAAGATGAAAAAGGTCCCGACGAAGCGGTGCGGCGTCGGCAAGCACTGGATAGTCCAGTACCTCGACCTCGAAGGAAACCGCACCTCCGAAACCTTCGATACCTACGAGGCCGCTGAGGTCTTCGACGCCAAAGTGCGCGTCAACAAGTCCGATGGCACTCTCATATCGGCAGACAAGAAAGACGTCACCCTGGCCGAGCTCTGGGAACCGTGGCTCGATTCGAAAGCGAACATTTCAGAGAAGTCCCGCAAGGACTATATCTCCTACTGGAATACCCACATCCGCCCCGCATGGGGAAACAAGAAGGTCTCCCAGATTCAAGAGCACCAAGTCGTGGCGTGGATAGCTGGTCTCACCTCAACGAAGGGCGTTAAAGAGGGCCAGGAGCCGAAGCCCCTTGGAGGCTCTGCCAAGCGCAAGATTGCCGGCATGTTTAAATCCATGCTCACGCGCGCGGTGAAGATGAAGATCATCCACGCCAATCCACTCGACGGCTCCCCCTCCCCCGCCATCCCCAAGGCGGAGCGCCGCTACCTCAAAATCGAGGAAGTTAACGCCCTCCTCTTCGCCGCCAAGCACCCAGCGGTGAAGATGATGCTCGAAGTCCTCCTCAAGACCGGACTGCGCCCCGGAGAGGCCAAGGGCCTCAAGGTCAAAGACCTCGACGTTACGCGGCGTCGGCTGATGATCCGCCGCGACGTCGACGACCTCGGCCGAGTAGATGAGACCAAGACCCGCCAGCACCGCGACGTACCCGTATCCCGACTCATGCTGCTCACACTCGCCGAAGAAGCCGAGGGACGAGACCCCGAAGCATGGCTACTCCCCGACGAATACGGCCACGCGTGGACCACCGCGCGCTGGCGAGTGATTTGGGAGAACCTGCTTGTTGATGCCGGCGTCGATACAACGCTTAAGACCTACGAGCTCCGGCACACCGCTGTATCCATGGCCATCGCGGCCGGCGCCGACGTCTACGTCGTCCAGCGCATGTGTGGCCACGCTTCTGCGTCGACCACGCTCAAGCACTACGGCCACCTTTGGGACGAGGGCCTGGACGAAGCCGCCGAAGCCATCGAGCGGCACCTCGAAGCCGAGCGCAAGCGCGTCGAATCCGCCCAAGCCCGGCGCGCCCAGCGGGAGAAGGATAAGAAGGTTCGTCACCTTCACGTAGTGGTTTAAGCGGAATCGCACCTAGTTGTTGTCATCGACGGCTCGACTATCGTCAAGTTATTCCCACAGGGTTATGTAGATAACGCGAACAGCAATCGATGCTAGTCCAGCGAGGATGGCGAGCATCACCGTGTAGTCGATGACAACCGATACCCAGTACAGCCACTTGTGATTGTCACGGAGGTTGTTGAAGCGCTCATGCGCTGGCATGGTGTCGCGCGGGTACTGGCAGTCAGCCAGCCACTGGAATGTCCCTAGCGCGGGGTGCCAGCGAGTGAACGACATGAGGAACGAGGGGGAAGACAGCGATTCCGTTCCTTGTGTGATTGGCTGAGCCTCGGGGTGGCGCAGATTTTCCGCCTTCTTAACAGCTTTTTCTTGAGGCTTAACGTCCTGCTTCGAGGCCTCGGCCATCTCATATTGAGAGTAATCAGCCTCTGGCTGCTTTTCCTCCTCCACTAATTCGCCTCGTCGTCTGGATTGAGCTGGAGGCGCTTAGCGCGCTTGCGAAGAGCTGATACCGTAACTCCGAAGTGAAGAGCTGCACCGAATTCACCCTCCTCTTGGTAGACCTCACGAAACTCACGTGCAGGCATAAGCAATGCCCCCGCGAACTCGTCCGCAAAGAACTCATGAAGGTTGTAATCCGTAGCAGACCGGTAGTCCATGAACGAGTAATCACGGTCCCTGGCGTACTCACCACGTTCAACCAAGTGGCCGATTTCGTGAGCAAGGGTGAAGCGCTGACGCTCTACTGGCTCGTCGGAGTTGATGAATATCTCAGGAGTGGCCATCTCTTGTTTGACGATGAAACCGGATAGCTTTTTCCCCATTGGGCGAAAGAACACCTGGGCGTCATACAAAGCAGCGATTCGCTCTAAGTCATCAAACCCTTCCGAGTCGACGCGTATGTGTGCGCGGACATTCCGAGCACTCTCACGGGCAGCCTGCCAAACTAGCATGTCCCCTCCTTTCCTGCCCTGAGTCTACCGGCACTTGCCCCGCAAACCTAGAGGCACACGGGAACTAGTTCCCTCCTGCCTCGCCCGGCGTCTCCTAGAGCAGGCGTTTGCAATCTGTTTGCAGGGTGTTTGCACCGCGTTTGCACCCACTTCGGTTTACCTGGGATTACTCGGGCCTACTTTTAGGCGACTAAAACGCGAAGAAACCCCCAGGCTATCCGGTGTTTATACCGTTTAACCTGGGGGTTTAAGTGGTGCGCCCGGAGGGATTCGAACCCCCAACCTTCTGATCCGTAGTCAGATGCTCTATCCGTTGAGCTACGGGCGCAGTCCGTTGGTTCGCAGTGCGTGACGCTGTAGCGTATGCGCTCTGCCGTGCAACGAGGAATAACTATACCCACGCTCTAGAAAACTGACAAATCGCGACGTCACAGCAGGTTTTTCGCCCTTTGTGGCGGGTTCGCAAATCACCCGCCGTTTACCTTGAACAGCACTGCCCTAGATCAGCTATGAAGGCTAGATCGACAGGCCGAAGATGGGCACCGCCAGCAGGTAGACGGTGAGGGTGATGAGAAAGATGCCGATGATATTGAGGCCCAGACCGCCCTTGATCATCTCCCCAATCTTGACGTAGCCGGAGCCGTACGCGATGGCGTTCGGCGGGGTGGCGACCGGGAGCATGAACGCGCACGTTGCCGCCAGCGCGACGGGGATGGTGAGCAGGAGGACGTTGATGTCGCCGTCGGCAGTCAGGCCCACACCAACGGCGACGCCGCCCATGATCGGGATGAAGGTCGCGGCCGTCGCGGTGTTGGAGGTGATTTCCGTGAGGAAGAGGACCAGGGCCGCCACGGCGGCCACGATGAGCACCACCGGCAGGACGCTGAGCCCCTTGGCCATCTCACCGATCCATAAGGACAGGCCGGAGGAGTTGAATACGGAGGACAGCGACAGGCCGCCACCGAAGAGCAGGAGGACGTCCCACGGCATCTCGTTGGCAGTCTCCCAGTCCAGCAGGCGGATGCGGCGCTTGTTATCTGCCGGCAGGATGAACAGCAGGATGCCGGCGGCGATGCCCACGATGGCGTCGTCGTAGTTCTCAAACTCCTTGAGCACCAGCGGCAGGGTCACCCAGGCCGCGGCGGCGAGGACGAAGATAATGCCCGTCATGATCTGGGGGCGGGTCCAGGGGCCGAGGGCCTTGATTTCATCGTCGATAAGCTCGCGCCCGCCCGGGATTTCCTTCATCTCCGGCTTGAAGATAGTAATCAGCAGGAACCAGGCAATGAGCAGGAACGTCGCCGCCAGCGGCACGCCGACTGCCATCCAGCGGCCAAAGCCCAAGGTCACGCCCCAGGTATCCGCCATGTAGGCGTTGAGGAAGGCATTGGGCGGGGTGCCGATGAGCGTGCCGAGCGAGCCAATCGACGCCGAGTAGGCAATTCCCAGCATGAGCGCAGTAGCGAACTTCTTCTGCTTATCCCAACCGCCCACAGTCTCCGCGGTAAGCGCCAGTACCGAGGTACCAATCGGCAGCATGACCACGGCCGTAGCGGTGTTGGACACCCACATGGACAAGAAGCCGGTAGCCAGCATGAAGCCCAGGATCAGGCGCTTGGGCGAGGTGCCAATCACCTTCACCACGTAGAGCGCCAAGCGGCGGTGCAGGTTCCAGCGCTGCAGCGCCAGGGCGATCAGGAAGCCGCCCATAAAGAGGAAGATGGTGGCGGACGCATACGGCGCGCCGACTTCCTTGATGGTGCCCACACCCGCCAGCGGGAAGATGACCAGCGGCAACAGCGCGGTGGCGGCCAGCGGGATGGCCTCCGTCATCCACCACACGCCCATGAGGATGGTCACCGCGGCCACCGCGCGCAGTGCGCTCTCGGAGTATTCCGCCCCCTCCTTCGCACCCGGGGACTGCGCCACCGTATCGACGGCGTTGCTGGGGAAAATGAACCACACGATGGCCGCCAGCACCAGGCCGGCGAAGAGCCCGATCGCCATGCGGCGCCAGTCTTTGCGGTCAACGCCGTGGTCGTCCTCGCCCTCCGTGTGCGCGGTAGAGACGTGAGTGTGCGGGGTAGTCATCTGCCCCTCCTTTTCTTGGTTAGCCAGACCCAAGTTAGTGCTGAAAGTTATACGGGTCACCGAATAGGCTTGCAGCCTCAGACTATCGAACCCCACACACAGCAAACAACTAGTTCCGCACTATTACCCCCGCTAAGCGGCTATATTCACCCCTACACGGGCTGATTTATGTACTGCAGCTACTTCCCCGTTCCAGGTCTGGGGATCTGCGAACGGGAGGGGCTACCAGACCGCTATGAACGCCACCGCACCCAGCACCATCGTCCCCGCGGTCACCGCGGCGAGCGCCCAGGCCCCGGGCAACGGCGCGGCCTGGAAGAGAGCACTATCGGCGTGCCGGAGCTTCGCGGTGGCCAGCCACAGCCCCGCGGCGGTAACAACACCGACGATGATCGTGGCCCACAGCGCCGCCGAGCGCGCCACGAGCAGGCCGGCTACCAGGGCGGCAAGGCCCGTGCGCTGCCAGGACAGGCGGGTGCGTTCCGGCTGCAGGCCGGGGTCATAGAGCTCACTCACGCTAGTAGCTCGCCCACCAGAATCATCACGCCGATGACAATCACCACGCCCACGACCAGCGCCAACGCGGGGCTGGCCGGTAGGGGCCGGGAGTGCCGCATCGCGCGCTCCGCCGCGCCCCAGTGCAGCCAGGCCACTCCCGGGAGCACAATGGCCACCACCAGCATGACGGCGGAGATGAAGCGGGTCAGGGTCGTATTCAGCGGCAGGTCGAAGGTCTCCAGGGCCACGCCACCGGCAATGAACGCGAGGGAGGTGCGGATCCACGCTAGGAACGTGCGCTCGTTGGCCATGCTGAAGCGCGGATCGGGCTCCTCACCGGAGCCGTACACCGAACGGGGGAAGCGGTCCTTCGTCATACGCGCCACTGTAGCGCCACACGCAGCCGAGTACTTCTCAGGGTTAGGACTGCGAGAAGGCTTCCAGGTCCGTGGGGCTGCCCGCGACGACGATGAGGTCGTGGTGGGTGAGCGCGGTGGCGTCGGCAAGCGGGCGCCACTCCCCCAGCCCCTCCCGGCGCGAGATGAGCTGCACGTGGTGCTCCTCCCACACCTGATTCAGGTTGAGGGGGCGGCTGCTTATCGACGCCGGCGGGGCCATCACCGTCACGCCATAGTCAGCGGCGATCTCCGCGAAGTCCTCGAACCGCCCGCCCAGCAGGTGCGCCACGCGGCGGCCGGTCTCCCGCTCCGGGCGGATGACGTGATGGACTCCCAGCTGCCGGAGGATGCGCGCGTGCGCGTCCGAATCCGCCTTGGCCCAGATGTCCTTAATACCTAGCTCCACCAGGTTGGAGGCGGTAAGGATGGAGTCCTCTAGGTCGGAGCCGATGGCCACGACGACGCGTTCCACCTCGTCGACGCCCAGCTGGCGCAGGGCCTCCGCATCGGTGGTATCGGCGCTGACCGCTTCGGTGAGGTAGGCCGCGTGCTCGCGCACGAGCTTCTCGTCCGCGTCGATGCCCAGGACTTCCACGCCGTGCTCCATGAGCTCGCGGGCCAGGGAGGAGCCGAAGCGGCCGAGGCCGACGACGACCACCGGCGGGATGTTGATGGAGCTCTTCTCGCGCCGCAGGGCGCCAAATAGGTTAGCCAATGAACGGCCTTTCTTCGGGGTAGCGGAAGCGCAGGCTCACCGTGCGCGCGGCCAAAGCCGCCACGAAGGTGGTAGGGCCGACGCGGCCGACGTACATGATGAGGCACAGCATAATCTGCGAGGGCGCCGACAAGCTGGCGGTAATACCGGTGGACAGGCCCACCGTGGCGAAGGCGGACATGACCTCGAAGGTGACCTGGTCCGCGGTGAATTCCGGATCCCACACGCGCAGCGTGGCCACGCCCAGGGCGACGAGGATGATTCCCGACGCTGTCAGCGCCAGGGCCTGGCGGAACGTGGACAGCGGCACGCACCGGTGGCCAATCGCTGTATCCTCCCGGCCCAGGAACTCCGAGGCCATCGCCGCCACCAGGACGCAGGCGGTGGTGACCTTGATGCCACCGGCGGTACCGGCGGAGCCGCCACCGACGAACATGAGCATGTCTGTGACCATGAGCGTGATGGGATGCGCCTGCCCATAGTCAATGGCGTTAAAACCCGCCGTGCGGGGCGAGGCGCTCATGAAGAACGCGTTGAGCAGGCGCTGTCCCACCGACATGCCACTCAACACCCCGGCGCGCTCCGACAGGAAGAAGAATGCCATGCCGCCGAGGAGCAGGACTGCGGTGGCCGCAAACGTCATCCGGGCCGTGACGGACATGTGGTAGACGCGCGGCTGGCCGCCGCGCCAGCGCGCGATGCGGCCGCGCGCCCGGCGGGCCAGCTCCGCCAGCATGGGGTAGCCCAGGCCGCCAGTGATGAGCGCGGCGGCCAGCGGCAGAAGGATCCAGGCGTCCCCGACGAAGGGCACGAGGTTATCGGAGTAGGTGCTAAACCCCGCGTTGTTGAAGGCGGAGATGGCGTGGAAGACGCCCTCCCACACCGCTTGACCGGCTGGAACGCCGTGGGCGGTGGCCAGGCGGATGGCGATGATGGCGGCCACCACCGCCTCGCAGATCAGCGTCACGGCGAAGGTAAACAGCAACGTATTCCGGATACCGCCGGAGACAATGGGGCGCCCCTCGGCCGCGGTGGTGCGGCGAGCCTTGAAGCTGATGCGGCCAGTCAGCAGCATGCCGGACAGGGATGCCATGCTCATGATGCCCAAGCCGCCCAGCTGGATGAGGACGATGATGACCGTCTGCCCGAAGGGCGTCCAGTAGGAGCCGGTGTCCTCTACGATGAGGCCGGTGAGTGAGACTGCCGACGTCGCCGTGAACAGCGCCGGCAGGAACGGCGTCCACTGCGGCACGTGGGCGGAGATCGGAAGCATGAGCAGGCCGGTGCCCACGAGGATGAGCAGCAGGAAGCCCGCCGCTGTGAGCTGTGCCGGGCCTTGCAGGCGGGGCCGCGAGGAATGACCGCGTTTCACAGGAGGAATCCTAGACCCGCGCAGGCAGGCGGTACAAGGGGTGCGTGCCACACCCAACACCCCCGTAACCTGTGAATATTTATTGTCGCTAATGTAAGGCACGTCACCACGAGGTAGTTTCTTGCTATGACTAATGGAGACACTACTGCCCCCACCCCCAAGGTGGAATGGCGCACGGTAAAGGCAATTCTGGCGGCGTCGAGCGGCAACCTCGTCGAATGGTTTGACTTCTATATTTACGCCTTCTTCAGCGTGTATTTTGCCGATCAGTTCTTTAGCGGCACAGGTGAAACCGGCGCGCTCATGAAGTCCGCCGGCGTGTTCTTTGTGGGCTTCCTCATGCGGCCTATCGGCGGCTACATCTTCGGGCGTATCGCGGACCGCTACGGCCGCAAGCAGTCGATGCTTATCGCCATCATCATGATGTGCGCGGGCTCCCTGCTCTTCGCGGCGTTGCCCACCGCCGCGATGGTGGGTGCGTGGGCGCCGGTGCTCATGCTCATCGTGCGCTGCATCCAGGGCCTGTCCGTCGGCGGCGAGTACGGTGCCACCGCCACCTATATGTCTGAAATCGCCTCTTCTGGGCGCCGCGGTTTCTACTCTTCATTCCAGTACGTCACCCTCATCGGCGGCCAGCTGCTGGCCAGCCTCCTCGCGGTGATCATGACCTCCACTTTGGGTGAGGAAGCCATCACCAACGGCTGGTGGCGCCTACCCTTCGTCATCGGCGCGCTGGCTGCCGTGGTGAGTATGTGGCTGCGCAACGGGCTGGAAGAGACGACGTCGACAAGCGAGCGCAGCGAGGAAGGCGCCGGCACCCTGCGCCAGCTCATGGCGCACCCCCGCTCCTTCTGGGTAGTCCTAGGAATTACCGCCATCGGTTCCCTGACGTTCTACACGTACACCACCTACATGCAGAAGTTCCTCATTAACACCGGCGGTTTTGCCAAGGGTGACGTCGCCCGCACGATGACGGTGTGCCTCTTCGTTTTCATGCTGCTCCAGCCGCTCACCGGCCTGCTCTCGGACAAGATTGGCCGTAAGAACACCATCCTCATCTTCGGCATCGCCTCCACACTGGGTACCATCCCCGCCTTCATGCTGCTCAACCAACAAACCACCTTGCTAGGAGCAGGTGCCGTCATCATTCTGATCTTCGTCTTCGAAAGCGGCTACACCTCTATTTCCGGCATCCTCAAGGCCGAGATGTTCCCCACCTACATCCGCGGCCTTGGCGTCGGCTTCACTTATGCCGTGGGCAACTCTCTCTTCGGCGGCTCGGCTGAGTACGTGGCCCTGGGTCTCAAGAACGCCGGGCACCCGGATGCCTTCCCCGTCTACGTCACCATCATGGCGGCGCTCGGCGTGGTGGCCATGTTCTTCCTGCACGACAGTCGTACGCACTCCACCATCGACAACCCGGAGGGCTCCGCCTACGCAAAGAGACCCGCGCGTTAGCGGGCCTCTCAGTACGTCGTAGCGCTCCAGATCTGCAGTACCGGAATGCTGAAGTGCGGAAAGCTGCTACATCAGCTTGGTCTTCTCCAGCGTTTCCACCCAGCCGTTGGTGAACTTCTCCAGCGGCTTGTGCAGCAGCACGCCCAGCGCCAGCATGGGCAGGACGAACAGGAGCAGGCAGAACAGCGACAGCCAGAAGTCACCGTGGTACGTGCCGGCGATGGCCGCGCGGAAGGCCCGGATGGTGTAGGTGACCGGCAGCCACGGGCTGATGTTCTGGAACCACTGCGGCAGCACCTGCAGCGGGTACGCGCCGCCTGCCGACGACACCTGGATCACCAACATGAGCACCGCCAAGGCCTTGCCGGCGTTCGCAAACGAGACCACAAACGTATAGGCAATGAGCATGAACACCACCGAGCTGAGCCAGCCGGCCAGCAGCATGAGGAACGGGTGGGCAGGCTCGATCCGCACGAAGAAGATCAGGCCCAGGATGAGCATGGTGGACTGCACCAGTCCCACCGCGGCGAAGATGCCGAAGCGGCCAAAGTAACGCTGGATCGGTCCGTACTTGTCCTTGTTGACCACGTCGGTGCGCACGCTCACCGCGGTGAGCAGCGCGCCCACCCACAGGGCCAGCGCGGTGTACATCGGCGTCATGCCCGCACCGAAGCTGGTGACGGGGAACACGGCCTCGCGGTCGATATCCACCGGGGCCGCGATGGCGCTGGCCAGGGCGTCCGGGTCGGAGCCGATGAGATCCGCCAGCTTTTTCAGGTCACCGGATTCCACTGCGGAATCGATGTCCTTCTTCAGGTCACCGAACTCGTTGGCCTTGTCCTGCAGGCTCGCCGCCAGGTTCTGCACGGCGGTCTGGGCATCGGTCAAGGAAGAGGAGTCAATGGTTACCGGCGCATTGATGGTGTCCAGGTCCTGGCCCACCCGGCCCAGGGAATCCTGCAGCGCAGAAATGGATTCCCGCAGGCCGGAGGTGGAGATGCCGTCGATGGACTCCTTTGCCGCGTCGATGCCGGAGAGATCCGGCTTCGTGGGCTCCGGGGCGTTGGCCGCGGCCTCGAGGCGGGAGTGCAGGGCGCGCTCGTTGGCGATGGCGTCCTCGATGCGGCTGAGCGCCTTCTCCTTGTCCGCCGCGGGGATCGGCAGGGCCTCCACGTGGCCGTGCAGGTTCTGGTACTGGGCGATCGTGCCGTCCACCTGGTCCGCCAACGTGTTGAGGGTGGCAACGCGGTCGGCGCGGGAGGCCGAGGCGTCGTCGAAAAGCGCGTCAATGCGTTGGCGCACCACGTCGTAGCTGGCCTTCGTCGCGTCTAGGGACTGCTGCAGCGCATCCGTGGACACGTTGAGGGACGTGGACTGGACCTCCGGGAGCTCCAGGTTGGCGGCGCCAACGATGTTCTCCGCGCTCTCCATGAGCGGGACCGTGGTCTCCACCAGGCCCGCCAGGGAGCGGGCGGTTCGCGCGCCCATGTCCAGCTGGGACTGCACGCCGTCCGCGCGGGCCTGGATGCGGTCCAGGACCGCCTTGGTATCGCCCTGGCTCATGAAATCAGACAGGCCGGCCACGAGGTCGAAGGACACATGGCCCACGGTGCGGGTAAAGGTTTCCGCCACCTGGGCGGACACGCCTTCTGCGCCCTGGTCGGTGATCTTCGGTGCCAGCGCGTTCTTCTTCTCGTTGGTGTACAGCGACAGCCCCGCCGGCTCCGAGCCGTCAGTGTAGAAGGTCATCATGTCATCGCTGAAGTTTTCCGGCAGCACGATGGCGGCGTAGTACTCGCCGGACTTGGTGCCCTCGACAGCCTCGTCGGAGGTGGTGACCACCCAGTCCAGCTGGTCGTTGGCGCGCAACTGGTTGAGCACCTGGTCGCCCACGTTGATGGGCATGGGCAACAGGTCGCTCTCGTAGCCGGTGTCCTCGCTGGCCACCGCCACCTTGAGCTGGCTGGTGTTGTCGAAAGGATTCCAGCTGGCCAGCACGTTGAACCACGTGAACAGCATGGGGATGACCACCAGGCCAACGAGCATGACGATGCTCATCACGCTGCGGCGTGCCGTGCGGATGTCCTCGAGGAAAAGATCCAGTGTTCCGCGCATTACTTCTCTCCCTCCGTCTCGGCCGGTGCTACCGCGGCCAGATCGTTGTCCTCGTTGCGGGCCGGGTGCTTGATGTCATCCTCATCCAGCGTGAGCAGCTCCGCGGACTGCTTCAGGCTGATGCGCAGGTACTCGAGCGTGACGGCCGCGCCCACAATGAGCAGGCACCACGCGGTCCAGATGCCCAGGAGCAGCGGCTTCTGGGAAGGCAGGAGGCCGGAAACCAAGATGAGGATGATAACCCCCACCACGCCGGCGACGGCGACGAGCTTGAGCCAGTAGCTCCAATCGTGGTCGCGGTGGTCCAGGTCCTGCTTGAGGCCGCTGCGGCTGTCCAGCGCCTGGATGACGTCGGCGATGCGGTAGCCGTTGCCCATGACCTGCACGTTCTCGTAGTCGAAGAGCTCGGTGTCCTTGAGCTCCTTGTTGAACAGCGCGTTGAAGTGGGACAGGGCCTTGCGCAGCAGGAGGCCGCACACGAAGAACAGAAGGAACATGAAGGCCAGCACGCCCATGTACTTGAAGTAGTGGGCGCCGTAGAAGCCGCCGATGGTCTCACGCATGGCGTCGATGCCGTAGGTGAACGGCAGCAGCGGGTAGATGGCGTGGAAGAAGCCCGGCAGCAGCTCGATCGGGTACAGGCCGGATGCGCCCGGGATCTGGATGATGGCCAGCACCACGCACAGGCCGCGGCCGAGGTGGCCCAGGGAGGTCGATAGGGCGTAGATGATACTGAGGTACGCCAGCCCGATGAGCACGCCGGTGACGATGAACGCGGCCGCGTTGACGGTCTGGACACCGATGAGGATGTCGCCCGCCGTCACCACGACGGCCTGAATGACCACCATGGCGGCCATGAGCAGGAAGCGACCCAGGTAGGCCTGGTCCACGGTGACGCGGCGGAAGCCCTCCTTGTCCACCTCAACCTTGAAGATGACCATGAGCACGAAGGCGCCAATCCACAGCGAGAGGTTGGTAAACAGCGCCGCCATAGCGGAGCCGTAGGAGTCCACCGGGTAGACCGTGACCGACTCGACCTCGATGGGCTCGGCGAAGAACTGGCCGATTTCATCTGCATCGAGCCCGGTGACGTTCTGCAGCACCTTGTTGTTCATCGTGGCCTTGAGCGAGCGGACATCACCCTGGATGCTCCTCAGGCTGTCCTGCAGCGCGACCAGGTTGGTGTCGAAGTCCCCCAGCGTGTCCTTGGTGGCGAGCAGCTGTTGGGACACGCCGTCGAGGAGGCCGTCGGCCTCCCGCATGGTTCCCTTCTGTGCTTCCAGGGTGGCGCTGAGCGCGCTCGCGGTGGAGCTCAGGTTGCTCATCGCGCGGTTGATCTCCGGCACGGAGGAGGTCACGGTATCGCGCAGGGTCTGGGACGTGGCCTTGGTATCGGCCGCGGCCTGGTTAATTGCGTCGGAGCTGGACTTCACGGAATCCGCGGCGGCCTGGGTGTCCTTGCTCAGCGCGCCCAGGTTACCCAAGAGGCGACGGTTGGATTCGTTGCCCTCCTCGAGGCGCTGGACGGCGTCGTCAAGCTCCTTCGTGGCCTGCGGGGAGAGCGTGGCGGAGTTGAGCAGCGCCTTGAGCTCGGCGATGGACTGCGCGCTGGCGTCCACGGCACCGTTGGCCTGTTGGGTGGCGTAGTCGAAGCGCTGTCCCGCCTGGTCCAGGCCGGCGGTGAGATCCGCGATGGATTCCTGCGCCTGCGCGGTGCCGTCGGCGACAGCGGTGGCGCCGTTGACGAACGCCGAGGTAGACTGGTCAGTGAAGTCACCGATGCCGCCCTGGGCCTGGTTGACCAGGGAGCTGACCTCGTTGAGCGCGGCTTGGGCGTCGGTCAGCGCGGCCTCCACGTCCGCGACGGTACCCTTGGCCCCGCCCATGGACTGCGAGGCGGTGTCGAGCTTGGCCTGGATGTCCCCCAGCTTGCGGCGGCTATCGTCGATTTTCTGCGCGGTTTCACCGAAGGAGGTGCTGGTGTTGTTCATGGCGCGGGTGATCTTGGTTTCGAACTCCGTGCCGGAGTCCTTCACCTTCTCCGCGGCAACCGTGGCCACCTGCTCCTTGAACGCGGCGGTGATCTGCTTATCCAGACCCTTGGCGCCGGTGTCCGTGATCTTCACGGCGATGGCGTTGTTCTTCTCGTTGACGCGGTAGACCAGCTGCGGTTTGGTGAACGTGCCGTCGAGCATGCTCACGAGGTTCTCGCTGAAGTCCTCCGGGATAGTGACCGCGGCGTAGACGTCCCCCTCATGCAGGGCTTTGTCTGCCTCGTCGGCACCTAAGAACTGCCAGCCCAGCTGGTGGTTATCCTGCAGCTTGTCGACGACTTGTTTACCCACGTCGACGTGACCGGTGAGGTCGTTATTGGCGCCCTTGTCCTCGTTGACGACGGCAACCTTGATGTTCTCGGTATTCCCGTACGGATCACGGAAGGCCGCGATGTTGACCCAGGAGTACATCGCGGGGGTAATGACGAGTCCGATGAGGATGATCCACGCCCTGGGGACGCGGCCAAGCCTGGCTACATCTCTTAAAAATATTTTCCAACTTTGGCGCACTGAAGGGAGTGTACCCTTTACACCCCAATGTCTCTAGCCTGCCGAAATACATAAAGTAATTTAAATGATTAACAATTAAACTTTAATATAGTTTGCCGAATCAAACCCCTGGCTTGACTTGATACGGTTGGAACCTAGACTTCAAGTAGTTGAACTTTTGATACGAAGGTGCTCATGCGCAAGACCTTAATCAGCCTCACCGGCCCCGCCTTCGTTGCCGCGGTGGCCTACGTCGACCCCGGCAACGTGGCCGCCAACATCAGCGCCGGCTCCCGCTACGGCTACCTCCTGGTGTGGGTACTCGTCGTGGCCAACCTCATGGCCATGTTCATCCAGTACCACTCCGCCAAGCTGGGGCTGGTCACCCACCGCTCCCTGCCGGAAATCATGGGCGAGCGCCTCCCCCGCCGCGCGCGCCTGGGCATGTGGGCCCAGGCCGAGATCATCGCCGCAGCCACCGACCTCGCCGAAGTCATCGGCGGCGCCATCGCTCTGCAACTCCTCTTCGATCTCCCGCTGCTCGTAGGCGCGCTCATCATCGGCGCGGTGTCCATCGTTCTCCTCATCTTCCAGAAGAAGAACCAGTGGTTCGAGGGGCTCGTCATCGGCCTGCTCCTGGTTATCTGCATCGGCTTCCTTGCCGGGCTTGCCATCGCCCCGCCCGACCCTGCCGACGTGGCCGCGGGCCTCATCCCCCGCCTAGAGGGCAAGGACAGCATCCTGCTGGCCGCCTCCATGCTGGGTGCCACCGTCATGCCGCACGCCATCTACCTGCACTCCTCCCTGACCAAGCAGCGCTTCCCCGACCTGGAAATCCCCCACGTGCTGGCCGGCACCCGCGCAGACATCGCCGTGGCGCTGTCCATCGCCGGGCTCGTCAACATAGGCCTGCTGGTCCTGGCGGGCTCGGCCCTCTACGGCGTAGACGGCACGGAGACCATCTCCGGGGCGCACGCGGCGATTGCCAGCCACCTCGGCCCGCTGGCCGGCGTTCTCTTCGCCGTCGGCCTGCTGGCCAGCGGCCTCGCCTCGACGTCGGTGGGCGCCTACGCCGGCTCCGAAATCATGGACGGTCTGCTCCACATCAAGGTCCCGCTCCTAGTGCGCCGCCTGGTCACACTCATCCCGGCGCTGGTCATCATCGCCTGCGGGGTCGACCCCACCATGGCGCTGGTGGTCAGCCAGGCGCTTCTTTCCCTGGGCATCCCCTTCGCCATCATCCCGCTTTTCCGCTACGCCGGCTCCCGGGACGTCATGGGTCAGTTCGCCGCAAAACCTTGGTCTATGGCCGTGGGCTGGACGCTTGCCGCTCTGGTCATCGCGCTCAACCTCGCCCTCGTGGTCCTCCCACTGCTCTAGGCCGCCTACAATCGGCAGCCATGATTGAAGTCGCAGCCGTCGTCATCCGCAACGCCGCGGGCCAGGTCCTCACCGTGCGCAAGAAGTCCTCCACCAAGTACCAGCTGCCCGGCGGCAAGCCCGAGGAGGGCGAGGCGCTTGTCGACGCCGCCCTGCGCGAAGTCGCCGAAGAAGTAGGACTCACTCTCGACGCCGAGAGCCTCAACGAGCTCGGCACCTTCGACGCCCCCGCCGCCAACGAGCCGGGCGAGGTCGTCGTGGGCACCATCTTCACCTACGCCCGCGCCGTCACCACCGACGCACCCCACGCCGCCGCCGAAATCGGCGACACCGCCTGGGTCGACCCAGCGCACCCTGACCGCGAGCTTGCGCATCTGTTGCGTGACCGCGTCTTCCCCGCACTGGCTGGGTAGGTACGTTTCTTACAAATAAGACCCCTGATCCCGCGGATTTTCGGGGCTTATTTGATCGATATGCACTTGCTTTCCTCGGAAAAGCCGTTGCCAACAACAAAACGCAGAACCCGAGCCACCAGTGAAACGATGACTCGGGTTCTGTAGTGTGCGGAGACGAGAGGATTTGAACCTCCGGACCTACGCAAGTAAGTCAACTCCTTAGCAGGGAGCCCCATTCGGCCGCTCTGGCACGTCTCCAGCGATTCGCAATGAATCGTCCATCACTCTACCTGAGCGCTTCCCCTGGGAACAAAATGGGGGTCTAGCTTCCGCGGCCCTCAAGCGCCGCATGCAGCTTGAGAGCAACGTAGAGAGCCGCGCTGCGCCAGCCGTCATCCAGCACGCCAGGCCCGAGAATCTCGCGGACGCGGTCTAGGCGGTAGTGCAGCGTGGCGCGGTGAATGTAGAGTGCGGCGGCGGTCGCAGAGACGTTGCGGGAATGCTCAAAGTAAGTAAGCAGGGTGTGCCAGTAGGAGTTGCGGGGGTCGTCGAGAAGCACGGCGGCGTCCGGGCTTATCTCCACCACGGTTGCCGGGGTCAGCTCCCACCCGCGCAGCAGCCGCCAGGCGCCGGCATCTTCCCAGCTCATAGATTCCACCCCGAGGAGGGTGGCCACGTCCGCCATGAGCCGCGCCTGCCGGGCCGTCGGCGCGGAACCGCATGCAAGAACCTGCGCGCCGGCGACGAGGCAGGCGCTGCGCAGCTCCTCCATGACGGCGGCGGTATCTTCGGCGCCCCGGGAGCATTCGATGAGCACGAGGGAGTCGTGGGAGTCCGCCACCAAGAAGGGCCGGCGCGCCAGTGGGCGGGCCAGCTCCACAGCCACCGCACGTTTGTCGCCGTCCATCAGCACGCGGTGCACGGTGAGCGCGCCATCCGAAGGCAGGAGATCGCGCTCGCGGGCCGTGGCCAAGGCGGCCGCGTCACCGGAGAGCACCTCGCGGGTCATTTCAGCGAGCTGTTGGGCGCGGGCGGCAAGGGGCGCATCGCGTTCGTCGATAAGCCTGGCCAGGGTCGTAAGGAGGGAGCCGAGGCGGACCACGGGGGCATCCCCCAGCGGGGGCTCGTCGATGATCCACAGGTATCCCACGAGTTTTCCCTGGTGCCGCAGTGGGACGACCACGCGCGGCAGCATGTCGTAGCGAGGGTTCGCCGGCAGACGCACCGGCAGGACCGCGTCCTGGATGCCGTAGCTGAGCATCCACGGGATGGGTTCCGGCGGCGGAGTGCGGTGGAGAATCGACGAGGCGCGGTGCTGGTCAATGGCGCCAATCTGGGCACTCGCCGCAATCACCGCGATGGCGGGGGTGGTTACCTCCACGGAGCGCCGCAGGATCCGCGCACATTCGTCCGCGATATTCTGGATGCTCATCAGCTGTGGAGGCGACTCTTTCGACATGTGTCAAAGATACTTCCGCGAATTGTCTAGTGACAAACAAAAGTGTGGCGCGCAATAATTCCCTACACAAGAATGACTCACGTCACATCAGCTATTTGATGAAGGATCTCATCATGACCACCACCAGCACCCCCGTCAGCGCGGAGGGCACAAGACCCAGTGCCGCGCTTGACGACGGCCTGCAGCGCGGCATGAAGTCACGCCACCTGCAGATGATCGCCTTCGGCTCGTGCATCGGCACGGGCCTCTTCTTGGGCTCCGGCGCCTCCATCCAGGAGGCCGGTCCCGGCGTTATCGCCGCCTACGCCATCGGCGGCTTCATCATCTTCCTCATCATGCGCATGCTCGGTGAGATGGCCGTGGCGCACCCCGTTGCCGGCTCCTTCAGCGCCTACGCCCGCGAGTACATCGGGCCTATCGCCGGTTTTGTCACCGGCTGGAACTGGTGGTTTACCACCATCGTCATTGGCATGGTGGAACTCACCGCTGCCGGCACCATCATGGACTTCTGGTTCCCCGGAATCCCGCACTGGCTCACCGCCCTCGTCGCGCTCGTCATCGTCACCGCCATCAACTTGGTGCACGTCGGCGCCTTCGCCGAGGCGGAATTCTGGCTTTCCCTCATCAAGGTTGTCGCGCTCATCCTCATGATCGTTGTCGGCGCGGCCATCGTCTTCGGCCTCACCCCGGAGCCCGCCCTAGGCTTGAGCAACATCACCGAGCACGGCGGCTTCTTCCCCAACGGCTCTGCAGGCATGCTCTTCTCCCTCGTCGCCGTCATCTTCTCCTTCGGCGGCATCATCTCCATCGGCACCGCCGCGGGCGAGGCGCAGGACCCCTCCGAATCCCTTCCCAAGGCCATCAACAACGTGATCTGGCGCATCCTTATCTTCTACATCGGCGGCATCGGCATCATCGTGCTGCTCGCCCCGTGGAACGAGCTCGATACCTCCACCTCCCCCTTCGTGCGCGCGCTGAGCACCCTGGGCATTACTGCCGCCGCCACGGGGCTCAACCTCATCGTGCTGGTTGCGGCTGTCTCCGTGTTCAACACCATGACCTTCTCCGGCGCACGCATGCTGCGGGATCTCTCCCGTGGCGGCCAGGCCCCGCCCTTCTTCGATTCCGTCAGCACCAAGGGCGTGCCCGTCCGCGCCCTGCTCTTCAACGCCCTGCTCATGGGCTCTGCCGTACTGCTCAACGTCCTCTTTGAGGGCAAGATCCTCATCGTCCTCATGGCCATCATCGTGGGCGCGGAGCTCATCTCCTGGTCCGCCATCGCCGTCGCGCACCTCAAGTTCCGCAAGCGCTGCCCGGATGCCGCCTTCCGCGCGCCTCTCTACCCCGTGGCGAACTACCTGTGCCTAGCGTTCTTCGCGCTCGTGGTTGTCCTCATGTTTATGCTGCCCGACTACCGCACCGGCGCCATCGTTCTACCCTTGTGGATTGTGACCCTGGCTCTCATCTGGCTGGGCAAGAAGCGCCACGACGCCCGAAACAAATAGAAAGGACTCCTCCATGCAGACCACCATCGGTGATTTCATCCTGAACCGCCTCAAGGTCATCGGTATTACGGAGATTATCGGCGTGCCCGGTGACTTCAATTTGAGCTTCCTCGAGCAGATCGAGGCCGCCGAGGGCATCCGCTTCGTCGGCGCTTGCAACGAGCTCAACGCCGCCTATGCCGCGGACGGCTATGCCCGCCAGAAGGGCGTGGGCTGCCTGCTCACCACGTATGGCGTGGGCGAGCTCTCCGCCCTCAACGGCATCGCCGGTGCCCGCGCCGAGCACGTCCCGCTGGTCTCGCTGGCGGGCGCACCACCGCAGTACGCCACGGAGTTCCGGTGGAACCTGCACCACTCGCTTGCCGACGGCGACTTTGCCAACATGCTCGACTCCATCGCCCCCTTCACCGAGGTGGCCACCCGCGTATCGCCCATGAACGTGGTGGAGGAGTTCGACCGCGCCCTGCACGCCTGCCTGCGCGAGAAGCGCCCGGTGCACATCCAGATTCCCTCCGACATCACCCACCTCACCGTCGAGGTGCCGGATGAGCCCTTCTCCACCGAGCTGGCCCCCTCCGATCCGGAGCGTCTCAACGCCGCCGCCGACTACGTGCTGGAGCACCTGTCCAAGGCCCAGGACCCCATCATCCTCATTGACCAGGACACCAACCGCCACGGTTTCACGGAGAAGTTCCGCGCCATCATCGACAAGGCCCAGCTGCCCTACTCCCAGCTCTCCTCCGGCAAGGCCATCCTCTCGGAGCGCCATCCGCTCTTCATCGGTACCTACAACGGCGCCGCGTCCGCCCCGGGTGTCCAGGAGCGCATTGAAAACTCCGACTTCCTGGTTACCACGAATCCACGCTTCATCGAGGTCAACTCCGGTTCTTTCACCCATAACCTGGCGAACGCCCACGTCTACAACTTCGGCGACCAGCACCTCAACGCCGACGGAGAGTACTTCGTGGGCATTCAGACGCTGGAGCTTCTCGACGTCTTCCTGGACCGCATCCCGGAGGCGACTCCCGAGACGTCGGCAAGCACCGCGTTCGAACCCGAGCCCTTCGAGCCGAAGCCCGACGCCGCGCTCACCCAGGAGCGCATCTGGCCGCAGATGCTGGGTTTCATTCAGGAGGACGACGTGGTCATCGCCGAGGCCGGCACCTCCAACATCGGCCTGGGCCAGCAGCGCATGCCGGAGGGCGTGCAGTACATTAACTCCACCATTTGGGGTTCCATCGGTTTTACCCTGCCGTGCGTGCTCGGCTCGCAGCTGGCGAACCCGGCGCGCCGCCACGTGCTCTTCATCGGTGATGGCTCCTTCCAGCTCACCGCCCAGGAGCTCTCCACTATCCTGCGCCAGGACTTGAAACCCATCATTGTGCTGGTCAACAACGATGGCTACACCATCGAGCGCTTCATCCTCGGCATGGAGCGCGAGTACAACGAGATTCAGCAGTGGGACTACACCGCGCTGCCTAAGGCCTTCCTGCAGGACACCACGATGGAGTCCTACACCGCCGCCACCGAGGGCGAATTGGCCAAGGCCCTGGAGGACATCGCCGCCCACCCGGAGCGCGGCGCCTTCCTGGAGGTGCGCCTCGATCCTTTCGACGCGCCGAAGGGCCTGCAGGCCTTTGGCCCTCAGACCGCCGACTTCGACTTCGGGCCGCGTGGCCCGCGCAACGCCTAAGGTGAACACCATGATTCGTTCAGATCTTTCATCCCTGCCCGTCTACGTGCCCGGAAAGAATTCCGAGACCGCCCTGAAGCTGTCCTCCAACGAGGCCACCCAGGAGCCGCTGCCCGGCGCGTTGAAGGCTATGAAGGCCGCCGTGGCACACGTCAACCGCTACCCGGACATGGGGGCGGTGGAGATCCGCAAGGCCCTAGCGGAGAACCTCGGTGTTAGCCCGGAGCAGGTCACCACCGGCGCGGGCTCCTCGGCCATCTGCCAGGAGCTGGTGGAAATCACCTCCGTGCCGGGTGATGAGGTCATCTTCCCCTGGCGCTCCTTCGAGGCCTACCCCATCTTCGCGCAGGTCGTGGGCGCTACCCCGGTCAAGGTTCCGCTCACCGCGGACCACCGCGTGGACTTGGACGCCATGGCGGCAGCGATTACGGAGAAGACCCGGCTGATGTTCGTGTGCAACCCGAACAACCCGACCGGCTCCATCATCACCAAGGAGGAATTCGATGCCTTCCTGGCCAAGGTTCCGGAGAACATCATCGTGGCACTCGATGAGGCCTACATTGAGTACAACCGAAATGATGCCATTCCGCTGGCCACGGACTACGTCCACACGCACGACAACGTCATTGGCCTGCGCACCTTCTCTAAGGCTTACGGCCTGGCCGGCATCCGCCTGGGATACGCCTTCGGCAATGAGGAAATCATCGCCGCACTCAGCAAGGTGGCCATCCCCTTCTCCGTGAACTCGGTGGCACAGGTCGGCGCCCTGGCCTCGCTGGCCTCCCAGAAGGAGTTGCGCGAGCGCACCGATGAGACCGTGGAGCAGCGCGACCGCCTGGTGCAGCACTTCGCGGATTATGGCGTGCCGGAGTCCCAGGCCAACCACATCTGGTTTGCCACGGAGAACATCGCCGCGCTTGGGTCTCCGCAAGAGGTCGCCGAAAAGCTAGCACAGCACGATGTCCTCGTCCGCGCCTTCCCCGAGGGCGTGCGCGTCACCGTCACCACGGCGGAGGAAACCGAGACGCTGCTCAAGGCTTGGGACGCAGCCTTCGGTGCACAGAATTAGTTTCCGCGTTAGAGTGCAGTTGTGAAGACATTGATCAATTTTGCACTCAACGTCATTGCCGTCGCGGTGGCCTTCTGGGCCGTGGTGGCGATTGTCCCCGGAATCGATATCGTTCCCGCGACCACCCAGAATTTTCTGCTCATCGCGGCGGTCTTCATCATCGTCAACGAGGTGGTCACACCAGTCCTCCGCTTCCTTGGCGCCCCACTGACCTGCCTGACACTGGGTCTGTTCGCGCTCGTCATTAACGGCGCGGTCCTGCTCCTCGTCAGCGCGTTGATGGATTCACTCGTCATCGACGGCTGGGGCGCTGCCATCATCGGCGCGATTGTTCTCGCAATTGTCTCCGGCGTGGTGAACTTCTTCACCAGCCCCCTTCGAAGCAGGAACTAGCCACCGGCGAAGGGCGGGAGGACGTCGACGCGGGAGGCGTCGGAAAGCACGGCGTCCTCTGTAGCGCTCGCGCCATCCACCAGGAAGGTGCAGCGCTCCAGTACCTCCGCGAAGCTCATGCCGGCCTCGGTGCTGCCGGTATGTCGCTGCTTCAACACCGTCAACAGCTCCCCCAGTGTCGCCGCCTCCACGGTGTCCTGCGCGCGCCCCGCGGCGGCGCGGGCTGCGGCAAAATAGTGAACATCAATCATGGCTGCTACTATGCCAGCCTCTGTGACAGGAAGGAACTTGATGCGGACTTATGAGGAGCACCTCGCCGCCGTTCGCGCGGCTCTTCCGCAGCCCCAGGCGGTCTCCACTCCGCTGACCAGCGCTTTCGGCCGCCACGCTGCGGCCACCTACCGCGCGGAGGCGGACCTGCCGCCCTTTGATAACTCGCAGATGGACGGCTACGCGCTGCCCACGTGTGACGGCGGAACCTTCACCGTGGGCCGCACCATCGCGGCGGGAGACGTTCCTGGTGAGCTCACGGACGGCACCGCCCTGCCCATTATGACCGGCGCCAAAGTTCCCGCGGGCACCGCCACCATCGTCCCCGTCGAGCACTGCGAGCCCCCGCACTTCCCAGAAGAAGGCGCTACCGTCACCGTGCCGGCAGCCCGTGAGCAGTTCATCCGCCGCGCGGGCTCCGACGTCCAGGCCGGCACAACCCTCATCGACGAGCACGCGCTTCTCGACGCCCCCTCCATCGCCACCCTCGCGTCCCAGGGCCTGACCGAGGTTCTCACGTACGCGCCCGCCCGCATCCTCATCTGCACCGGCGGCGCTGAAATCGGTGGCGACGGCGAGGCAACCATCCCTGATTCCAATGCGCCGATGCTTGCCGCCCTGGCCACGCAATATGGCATTGAGGTGGCCGGCTTCGTGCGCACGAACGACGATCCTTCTGCTCTGCGCGCGGACCTCGCCGAAGCAGTCATCACCCACCGCCCCGATGTCATCGTGACCTCCGGCGGCATCTCGCACGGAAAATTCGAGGTCATCCGCCAAATCTTCGAGGAAGACGGTTGGTTCCGCCACGTGGCGCAGCAGCCCGGCGGCCCGCAGGGCCTCTCCCGCCTTGGCGAGGTCCCCGTAGTCTGCTTCCCCGGCAACCCCATTTCCACCCTGGTGAGCTTCCGCCTCTACTTGGCTCCTCTGCTTGGCCACGCGCCGGCTCCTTTTCACGCACATCTTGCTGAGTCCGCGGATGGACTTAACAACCGCGAACAATTCCGCCGCGGAACTATCAGCATGTCCGACGGCACAGCCCAGGTTTCCTTCCTCGGCGGCACCAGCTCCCACCTGATGTCCCAGGCCATCGGCGCAACAGCCCTTATTCGTATCCCCGCCGGCTCGCAACTTTCAGCCGGCGACCTCGTGGAGGTGTTCCCGCTGTCATGACCCGCACTGCACTCGTTATCGTTGCCTCGACCCGCGCCGCCGCCGGCGAGTACGAGGACCGTTCCGGCCCTATCTTGGTGAACTTCCTGCGTGAGCAAGGCTTCGCTACCCCGGATCCCACCGTCGTCGCTGACGCCGACATCGACTCCGCCTTGGCCACCGCCTTCGCCGATGCCCCCTCCGTCATCCTCACCTCCGGCGGCACGGGCATCACACCGGATGACCGCACCGTCGAAGCGCTCACCCCGCACCTCGAGCGCGAGCTCCCCGGCCTGGCCCACGCCTTCTACGCGCGCTCCGCCGCCATCCCCACCGCGGCGCTCTCGCGTACCGTTGCTGGCGTCTCCAACACCACTTTCGCCATGGCCCTGCCCGGCTCCACGGGCGCGGCCAAGGACGGCTGCGCGGTACTCGAACCAGTTCTTCACCACATCATCAACCAGTTGGAAGGCATTCATGAGCACTGATTTCGGCCTACTCGGCGCCCACATCAGCGCTGAGCCCATCACTGCCCCCGACATCGCCACCGCGGAAACGGGTGCTGTCGTTGTATTCGACGGCATCGTGCGCAACCACGACTCCGGCCGCGGGGTCAAACTCCTGACCTACACCGCGCACCCCAGCGCCCAAGAAGAGATCGAGCGAGTGGCCGCTGACGTCGCCGCCGCCTTTCCCGCCGTGCGCCTGTGGTGCGCGCACCGGACTGGAACACTAGAAATTGGCGAGTCCGCCTTCATCGTCGCCGCTTCCTCCGCACACCGCAAGGACGCCTTCGAGGCAGCCTCAACTTGCGCGGACCGTGTCAAGGCGGAAGTCCCCATCTGGAAGGAACAACTCCACACCGATGACACCACCACGTGGGTAGGCTTGGAATGAACAGTCGTATGCACTGTCGGAATTCGGTATGGGCGGGAAATTGAGATAGATGTTTTGGTAAATTGGCGACCACATCGAAAGCTGGGTTCCCCGATTATTCCCTTTAGGTGTAGGAACTCAACTTTAAAATGCGCTGCTATGCGCGGCGGTACGTTTGATGAGAGCTCATGGTCGGGCCGTAGGGGAGCCAAGAAACAGCATTATCAACGCGAGCAATGAGATCTCTATTATTACCGCAGATACCGTGGTCTCCTATCCATGAGCCGACTCCAGCTCCTAGTGCGCCGCCAGCAGCGCCTATCCCAGAAGCAAGAATGATCCTTTATACCGTAGAGATAAACCTCTGACATGTAGATAAGCCTCTGGACACTAAAGCACTCAGAGATACTATGCAGTTGGCATGAAAATGCCCCCCAATACCGCGTACTGGGGGAGTCTCATCATCTACAGTTTCGTAGGCAAATCCAAGATGCTCTTATTGAAATCGAATCCTTGCACTTAAAGGAAGAAATCCAGTCTGTTGCGACCGGCTATTTGGTAGCAGTGTCGTGACTATCTGGTAGCGCTTTAGTGAGTATCTGGTAGCAGCTCAGGGCGCTCGGGATGATACTTCCGGTAGTCGCACCATCCGGGTGCGGCGTGTACTGGAAGGAGTCCGCTGATGACGGATTACCGTGCGGTGATGACGCTGCTTTTAGGGAAGCGTTCTTACCGCCAGATTGAAGACCAGCTCGGGTGCTCGCACCGCGCGATTTCCCGAGCGAACCAAGCGCTGCGAAGCCTTGGCCTGACCACTGCCCAGCAGGTCGCGGCGTTGACGAATGACGAGCTGGATGAGATATTCGTTGATAAACGCACCAGCGGGCAAGGCGAATTCGTCCCGATTGACTTTGACGCGGTCGTTAAAGCACGCACAGGGCGTGCGAAGCAGACACTGCAAGTATTGTGGGCTCGCTACACTACCACCCCCGCCCAGCCGGGCCAGCGGCACTACAGCTACGACCGGTTCCGCCAGCTGGTTGCCTCCCATGTCGATGCGGCCGGGCTTACCGCCCGGATCACTCACGCACCAGGGCATACGATGCAGGTGGATTGGGCAGGGACCAGAATGCGCCTGTACGACCCTTCCGGCACACCGGGTGAGAAAGTCAGCATTTTCGTCGCCTCGCTGCCGTATTCAGGGATGCTGTTTGCCTGTGCGTGTGTTGACCAGCGGCAGCAGTCCTGGCTTGATGCCCACCGCCAAGCGTTTGACTACTTCGGCGGGGTCTGCCAGGTTGTTGTACCCGATAACGCATCGACGGCGTCGAACGCGATCAGCACTGCCGATAGGAATCGGAAGGTCAACGACACCTACCAGCAGTTCTTGGAGCACTACAACACAGCAGCACTTCCCACTCGTGCGCGTCGGCCGAAGGATAAAGCGAATGTGGAAGCTGCGGTAAAGATCGTCACGCACAAAGTCATCCACGCGCTCGATGGCCACCAGTGTGTTGACTTAGACGAGCTCAACGGAAAGATTGTGGGCGTAGTCGACGCGATCAATACCTCCGTGCCGTTTCGCAGGCAGCAGTCAAGCCGCAGGGATCTCTTTGAAGAACACGAGCAACATCTCCTTGCTGACCTGCCGACAACCCCGTGGCAACACACCGAGTGGAAGCGCGCGAAAGTGGCCCCAGATTTCCATATCACGGTTTCAACCGTGCGCTACTCCGTCCCACACCAGCTTGTTGGCCGCACTGTCGATGTACGCATCACCGGGCAAGTCTTGACCGTCTTTGACCAGGGAACAACCGTGGCAACCCACCGGGTTTCGCAAAAGCGTGGGGCCTATGTCACTGACTATGAGCACATTCCATCTGGAATGGACTCCACCCGTGGACTGTGGACAAGCGACTACTTTTACCGTGAAGCCAGCAAAACCGGCCCGGCAACACGCAAGGTCATCGAAGAACTCATCGCGGCGAAAGCCATCCCGGCCCAGGCATACCAGTCCTGCAGAAACGTTCTGTCAATGGGCAAACACGGCAACAAACCAATCCTGGAAGAGGCATGCCAGCGCCTGACCGCCAACGACGACAGCCGACGGGCGGTGTCCTATACCGCGGTCAAAAACATGATGGCCGTCGTACGCAAAGAACACGCCACACGGCCCCGCGGTCTAGACCAGCTCCCGCGCAGCACCACAACCAACCAGCCCACCGGCACAGCACCCTCCGACCGGGATACCACCGGCGCGTTTCTCGGCGGTGCAGAACAGTTCAGCATGGACAACCTCATTCAGAAAGGAAACTAAAGCCCATGTCATCACCAACCCCGCCAACAGATCGCTTCCTTGATGAATCCGTCCTGGCCGACTTCACCGCGCTGCGGATGACTGCCTTCGGCAGAAGCGTCATCGACATCGCCAACGACCCCGCATTCGACGCATGGA